>Ga0206928_1028_pt1 | contig 44793 bp, 39 predicted proteins | sample Alteio_BWOrgHeat_21_FD_152941 | JGI IMG/M metagenome (GOLD analysis project Ga0206928, IMG submission 152941) | Enriched cells from forest soil in Barre Woods Harvard Forest LTER site, Petersham, Massachusetts, United States -... | ecosystem: Environmental > Terrestrial > Soil > Temperate forest >... | reverse complement strand
ATTGCTCGTCATGGGCGGACGCGATCTGCTTCATACCGTCATGATGCTCGTTCCTGCGGCATGGCAGGGGGACAACTCCGTTCCGGCCGAGGTAAAGGATTTCTACGAATATCACCAGACGTTGAATGAACCTTGGGACGGTCCCGCCGCGCTTGTCTTCAGCGATGGTCGCACCGTGGGAGCCTGTCTTGACCGCAATGGCTTGCGACCCTCCCGTTACAAGATCACGGAAGATGGCCTTATCTGCCTGGGTTCCGAGGTGGGTCTGCTTGAGATTGATGATGCCAAGGTGGTCGAAAAGGGACGGCTGGGTCCCGGTGAAATCATCGCCATCGACACGGTGAACGGCAAATTGCTCAGGAACGACGAGATCAAGGCAAGTTACGCCAAGCGTCAACCTTACGGCACGTGGCTGCGCGAGAACATCAAGGACATTGTCAGCAAGCCTTCGCTGGAAGCACAGCCCGCACCCGGTGCCAGCCTGCTGCAACAGCAACTCGCCGCCGGATATAACGAAGAGGAAATTGGAATCATCCTCAAGCCGATGGCCGAGACGGGTGAGGAGGCGATTGGTTCCATGGGCGACGATACGCCGCTGGCGGTACTTTCGAAAAAGCCCCGGCTTCTCTACACCTATTTCAAGCAGCTCTTTGCCCAGGTGACCAATCCGCCGATTGACCCGATTCGCGAAAAGCTTGTCATGTCGGTCGAGGTTCTGGCAGGGCCGCATCGTAATTGGCTCGAGGAGACTCCGGAACATGCCCGGTTGCTTCGGTTGCAATCGCCGGTGCTGACGAACCCCGAGATTCAGCAGATTCTCGCCCTGGAAAAGGCTCCGTTCCGGTCCAGCACCATCGCCTGCAAGTTTCCCGTCAGCGAAGGTCCGGATGGATTGAAAAAGCATCTCGACCGCATTTGCAGCGAGGCGGAAAAAGCCATCGATGAGGGTGCCTCAATCCTTATCTTGAGTGATTGGGAGACGGACGCTTCGTACGCGCCTATCCCGATGCTCCTTGCGGTCGGCTCCGTGCATCATCATTTGATCCGGGTGGAAAAGCGTAGCAAGGCGAGCCTCATCTGCGAAACGGCGGAGTGTCGCGATGTGCATCAGTTCGCCTGCCTGATCGGTTATGGAGCCTCGGCGGTGAACCCTTATGCCGCATTTGCAACCCTGAACGATCTTCTCGTCAGGAAAGAATTAACGGTGGCTGATCCCGTGGTTGTAGCCAAAAATTACCGTGGAGCGCTGGAAAAAGGCCTGCTCAAGATCATGTCGAAAATGGGCATCTCCACGCTGGCGAGTTACAGCGGAGCGCAGATTTTTCAAGCGATCGGACTTCACTCCGACGTCATCGCTTTTGCCTTTAATGATACGAATTCCCAGGTTGGGGGATTGGGTATCCGCGAAATTGCCGAGGAGACGCTGGTGCGCCATCGCCGTGCTTTTTCTTCCGAGGCCGCATTGACGGACGAAGGCTATTACCGGTTTCGCCAAAGCGGTGAGATGCACGCTTACACGCCCAAGGTTCTCCAGAGTTTTCATACCTATGTCGGAATCAAGGGAACGGATAAAGCGGGCAAGTGGGAGGATTACGAAAAATATGTGGCTGCGGTGGAGGAATCCGAACCGGTCTCCCTGCGTCAATGCCTGGCCCTGAAAAAGGGCAACCCGATTCCAATTGAGGAAGTCGAATCGATTGAGGAAATTCGCCGCCGCTTTACCACGGCAGGCATGTCTCTCGGTGCGCTTTCACCCGAGGCGCACGAAACGCTGGCCATCGCGATGAATCGCATCGGTGGCAAATCGAATTCGGGAGAGGGCGGTGAAGACCGCATCCGGTTTGCGCCGATGGAAAATGGCGACTCCAAAAACAGCCGCATCAAGCAGGTCGCCTCGGGCCGGTTCGGCGTCACGGCCGAATATCTCGCCAGCGCCGCGGAAATCGAAATCAAGATGGCGCAAGGTTCCAAGCCCGGCGAAGGCGGACAGATTCCCGGCCATAAAGTGAGCGCGATGATTGCAAAACTGCGGCGTAGCACTCCCGGCGTGACCCTGATTTCACCTCCGCCGCACCACGACATTTACAGCATCGAGGATCTGGCCCAGCTCATCTACGACCTCAAGCAGGTCAATCCTCGTGCCAAGGTCTGCGTCAAGCTCGTGGCTGAAGCGGGTGTGGGCACCATTGCGGCGGGCGTGGCCAAGGCCTATGCCGACATCGTCCTGATTTCGGGCCATGATGGTGGCACAGGCGCATCGCCGCTTTCCTCGGTCAAGAACGCGGGCGGTCCCTGGGAACTCGGCCTGGCCGAAGCGCACCAGGTGCTTCTCCTCAACGGCCTGCGTAATCGTGTGACCCTGCGTACCGATGGCGGCATGAAGACTGGTCTCGATATTCTTATCGCGGCGATGCTCGGCGCGGAGGAATTCAATTTCGGCACGGCGGCCTTGATCGCCACGGGATGCGTTTATGTTCGCAAGTGCCATCTCAATACCTGCCCCGTCGGCGTCACGAGCCAGGACGAAAAATTTCGCGCCAAGTACAAGGGTACGCCGGAAAATGTCGTGCTCTTTTTCAACGCTGTGGCCGAGGAGGTGCGACGGTATCTCGCGAGTATTGGCGCTCGGAATCTAAACGAGGTCATTGGTCGCACCGATTATCTCGAACAGCGCAATGTGCCAAACCATCCCAAGGCCAATCTGCTCGATCTTTCACGTCTTTTGGCCATGCCGAAGATGGACGATGTCACCACTCCCCGTTTCCATACGTGGGAACGCAACGACAAACTGGAGGATCGGACGCTCGATGACGTCATTCTCCAGGATGCCAAGAGCTGTTTGCAGACCAAGCACAAGTTAAGTCTGAGCTACAAGGTGAAGAACACTTTCCGGAGCGTCGGCACCAACCTTTCCGGTGAAATTGCCTATCGTTATGGCGATGAAGGTTTGCCCGAGGGCACGCTCGATCTTCATCTGAGCGGGAGCGCGGGACAAAGTCTCGGAGCTTTCCTGGTGAAGGGCGTACGCATCACCCTGGTCGGTGAAAGCAACGACTATGTCGGCAAAGGCATGAGCGGTGGCGAGATCGTCCTCGTGCCATCACCCTCGGCTAAATTTGACCCGGCGCAAAATTCGATCTGCGGCAATACCGTACTTTACGGAGCCACTGGCGGTGCGCTCTACATTCGGGGCCGGGCGGGTGAACGATTTGCTGTCCGCAACAGCGGTGCCACCACGGTGGTGGAGGGAATTGGCGACCACGGCTGTGAGTATATGACCAACGGTCAGGTCATCGTACTGGGTGTAACGGGTAAAAATTTTGCCGCGGGAATGTCGGGAGGGATTGCCTATGTACTCGATGAGGAAGGCACTTTTGAGAAGCAGTGCAACCGGGCCATGTGCAGCCTGCAACGGCTCTCGGGTGCCGACGAGATCAGCGCCTTGAAGGGAATCATCTACAAACACTTGGAAATGACCGACAGTGCCCGCGCCAAGGAAATCCTCGGAGACTGGACCCGCTTTGAATCACTTTTCTGGAAAGTAGTGCCGCAACCGCCCGCCAACCCTGCATCGGCAACGCCGACCGCAGCCAGTGCCAACGGCACTTTGACCCCGCCTGCCCCGTCAACTTCCGGTGAGCCAGCCAAGGCTTGAGATTTTTATTCGCCGAAAATCTTACTTCTTTTCAGGGGTTTTATCGGAGGCCCAGTCCTCATACTTTTGGAAAGTTTCCAGTGAACCCCAGATTCGAGGGTAATATTTCTCGTGCAGTTGCTCGAAAAGTTTTTTGGCCGTTTCCTTGTCTTGAGCCAGGCAGGCAAAGTGGCAATAGGCATTCATATCCCAGGCTGAAGTGGGCCAATGGTTAACCATGTCTTCAAACCCGGCTTTCATCAGGGCCCAGTTGGCATGACTTGCCGGGAAAAATTTTTCTGCTGTATATACGAAATCTACAGACCAATAGATGCGGGCATACATTTCCGGGCTATATTTTTCTCCACTTTCCTCCGCAAATTTCTCTAAATCTCCCTCTGTACCGTATTGACTTGGTAATAGGTAGTAGGCTTTGGCGAAATAGAAGTCGTGATATTCAGGGTCGACGGTAATCGCTTCCTCAAACCATCTGTCATAGTCCTTATGCGACCAACCCTGATGATAAGCTAAATGGAGAAGAACGTAATACCAAATGGGAGGGATATTTTTTCCCTGATGATCGGCATAGACCTTATCCAAAATCGTTCGGGCCTTTTTGATCGCATCATCATCACTTACAAAGTCTGACAAAGTATTTGCCAAAATAATGTCTGCAAGCATTGAGTCGGGTTTTGCCTTTTTCCAGGCATCAAGCTTCTGGAAATGTTTTTGCAGAGAATCGTTGGTCGGACCGTTGAGTTGTTCATCCTTCCCTCCCCAAGGCGCAGCCAGCCCTTCATAAAAAGAGCTTACTTTGTAGAGCCCGCTCGGAAAACGGCTTTTGGAAGTTCTCAATTCTTCTTCGGTTTTCTCCAATTTGTCGTAGTCGCCACTATAAAGTAGATCATGAGCTTGGGTTTGTACTTTCAGTATCTCCCTGTCCCGATCTTCCTTGATCAGGCGAGTCGGTGGCGCGGAAGGGGGTAAAGATGGTGAGGGGGAAGATGGGGGTGTATTGCTATCCTGCGCGAACATGGTCGGGATCACTCCAAGGCAAACCGCGCAGAAAAAGAGGCGGCCAAGAAGTCTCATGCCGGACATGTTAATAAAAATCGGCTATAAGTCGCGGCCAATTTGCGCCTCGCTTGCGATTCCCTCGACTTCCGGTGAACCAGCCAGGGACTGAATCAGGTCAAAAGCACCTAATCTTCCTTGCGAAAAACCAGCCCGGCATCAGTGAGCAGGAAATCCACCCGCTTATCCGCCAGAGCCTTCAGCGCCTCAGGGAAAGTATTGATAATCGGTTCCTCGTGGGCGTTGAAGCTGGTATTGATCAGCACCGGCAGTCCCGACACCTTCTCGAAAGCCTCGATGGTATCGTAATAAAGAGGATTATCCTCCCGTGCGATCCACTGTGGACGCGCGGTTCCGTCCACATGCACCACCGCCGGGATCTTCTCTTTCCACAGTGCCTTGACCGCGCAGGTAATCGTCATGTAGCGCGCCGCTCGTACCATCCTCTCGGAAATCTCAAAAACCTCATGCAGCCGCTCCTTGCGCACCACCGGGGCAAAGGGCATGAACTCGGTTCGTGTCAGCCGGTGGTTGAGAGTGCGGTTGATTTCCGCATGGGCTGGCGTGGCCAGAATCGTGCGGGCCCCCAGGGCACGCGGCCCCCACTCCATCCCCTGGGTGAAGATCGCGCCGATGCCGCCCTTCTGCAGCAGGACAGCCGCCTCGCCCGGAATATCGGCAACCTCTTGCAGACGAAAACCAGCAGGTAGAGTCTCCTTGATCCCTGCTGCCGAAATTTTGTCCCCGTAGTAAATCGTGCCCAGTTCGCGACGTTGATGAAGAAACTCGCGAATGCCATAGCGGCGCAGCAGGTAATCGAGCACGGAACCGAGGGGAAGTCCCTCATCGCCCATGGCCGGATAAATGAAGACCTCATCAACCCCGGAACGCTCGGCCAGAACCTGATTGAGACGCACGTTGGCGAAGACCCCTCCGCAAAGACCGAGTGCCTTGGCGGGATAAAGCTCCAGAAGCCGGAGAGCCGAAGCCAGCATCACTTCCTCCAGTACCTTCTGCCCCGTGGCCGCCAGGTTTTCGATCCCGTCGCGCTGATGCATGAGCCGAAGGAACTGCACCATTTCGGTCAGCGACTTGAACTTTGAGCGAATGACGCCCTTGTCATCGATAAAGTATTGCCCTCTTAATTCATCATATCCGGTGGGCTTGCCGAAGGCTGCCAGTCCCGTGATTTTGCCTTCATGCCGGTTCGGTGTGAATCCGGCGATCTCCGTGATCTGGCTGTACATATTTCCCAGGGAAGCGGCCTTGACCTCGTGCTGGTAAGTATAAAGATGACCATCTCCTCCGTGATGTTCGATGAGGCGATCCTTCTGAAGGGCGTAGGCACTGTAATAGAGGTGATCACCACCTCCGTCGGCGGTCATGAGCAATGCCTCATTCCAAGCGGGACTGTAATAAAGGGGAAGCAGGGCGTGACTGCGGTGATGGTTGGACCATGCAATCTCCACGTTGGGACGAAGTCCCAGGGAACGGAGATAGGGGCGGATGTTGCAAATCTCCTCCTCGGACCGTTGCGTCCGACACATTTCCTCGTAAACACAGAGTCCTTTGCCGTCCCCTTTCTTTCCTTTTAGCCGTTCGCTGATCCAGCGCTCGGCCTGCTTATGCCGGGGTTGCGTGAGAAAATAGCGATAAGGTAAACGCCAATGATGGGGAAGGACGACGACATCAATGGCGTGGGCGGGAACCATCTGGGTGAGTTTATCCCAGGAGAGATGCGGGAATCCCTCGGATTGCTTGATACGGTTAAGGCGTTCCTCCTTGCTGGCAAAAATCAGGTTCCAGTCGTCGAAGAGAGTGGCACCAGCGTCATGGGTGTTATGAAGGGATAGAATTTTCAAAAAAAGAACTCAAATAGAAATAAAATTATTTTGTCCAATTTTACTACTATTTTGAATAGACAAAGCCAGCATTACTTTTTGCCCGAAAGGCGAGCTGACAAGCACAAGAATGACGGATTTTTAACGTCGCCGCAATTGTTTTACAATCGATACCACGGGAAAAATCCAATGGAACTGCTCCCGGTGCCGTTCCATGGGCGGGTAAGCCGGGTTGTAGCTGGATAACTTGATCAAATTTCGGTCGAGTTGAACGTGCATGATTTTGCAGAGGACGCCTTCGTCTTTCAAGTTGGTCACGACGATCTCGCCATTGGTGGCGGCAATGCTGGGGAGCAGAATGGCGATGTCGCCATCGGAAAATTTCGGTTCCATCGAGTCACCCCGCAACCGCACACCGAAGGCGCGTTCATCGGCGACATCGCTCGGCACGACTTCATTCCAGTTGCGCGGGATTTCGTTAAAGTTGGTCGCTTCACCTGCCTGATCCCAGGAAAGAACCGGCAAATTGCGCAAAATATGAGGGGCGGTTATGGTGCCATTAACCTTGATCGAGGATGATTTTTCGATGAGTAGAAAACGGGTGCGCAAGGCGTTGCCGGGCAAGCGGCCTCGTTCGACTTGGGAAAGATAACTGCGATCGATATCCAGTTGTTGTGCCGCTTCGGCCTGAGTAAAATTTTGGCTGACCCGCCAGAACCGAAGCCGTTCTGCAAAATTATCATTGATATTGGAAGAAATCGGCATCAGGTCCCCTCAGAAAAGCCCTCAAAACTACACGAATAGAAGCAAAAGTTACTCAAAAAATCAACCAAGGTGGGGCATTTGAGATATTTGAGTCAAAGTTAGATAAAAATATGTGAATTCGTATTTTCACTGGAATTTATACGAGTTGATTTGAAAAATATCGGCTGCTCCATCGACTTATCCATATGAAAAAAATAATTCCTGCCCTTTTGTCATTTTAGTCGCGTTTTGTGTTAGTGATTTTCATCAGGGATTTGCGGTTGGTACCCAACAAAGTGAGGATCTTACTAAGTAAGCGTAATTACAATTATCAATCTGCAAGCTTACTTAATACCTAAAATGGGCAATATTCTACTTAATAGGCTTAGATAATTGTTGTTAAAAGGGGGGCTTTCCGGCCATAAAAGGGGGCATGAAAAATACCCTGCTCTGTATCCTCGCGATTTTCGCGTTAATGACCCTCCCTGCAAAGATGGTCATGGCGTCTGAAGGTCCTGATTCAAACCGTTACCACATCACCACCGTTCGCTGGATTGAATCCACGAAAGAAAATTGGGATAATGATGACCGCTACGTTGTGTTGTGCGGCAAAGTCACCAAGAAGGAAGGCGATGAAACCTATTGGTTCAATGACGGCACTGGCACGATCAAGCTCGACAGCGAAAAGAAGCTTCCTCTTGGCAAGGCGATTGTCATTCGTGGCCGAGTCGATCAGGATTTCTTCATCTGGGGCACTCTTGAAGTGGACGTCCGTACCTGGCGCAGTGAGCCGGCTCCCAAATAATCATCTAACGTAACCTTTGGAAGGCACATCTTCGCTTTTGCGGGATGTGCCTTCTTTTTTGCCCCGATACTAGCCTGAATAAGCCCATCGACCTGCGGCGAAGATAAGAAGTGTGATGCAGAGGATCAGCCGGGGCCGGGAATCAATTGGAAAGCGTAGCGAAGCTGTGGGTGCAAAAAACCAGGCGAGTAATCCGCTGAGAACGAACCATGCCACATAATTTTGCAGGGGAATGAGATTGTTGTTCCAAATCCAGTAGTGCTTAACCGTGGTGGCAAACGGTTCCAGGATGAAGTCGTAAATCGTGCAAAGAAGGCCGGTCCATGCGGCCTCCGCTAATCGCGAGCTGTGGGGCGCGATGGCGCGAATAATAAAAAGGGAATTTGTCACGACCACATACCAGGCGAGGGGAATGGTTGCTGGCACCACGCCGAGCAATGGGCCAAAGCGCGACGTATATTGGTAGGAACCAAACGGGAAGCCTGTGCAAGCTCCGAGTGTTTCGACGGCGAAGGAACAGACGAGCACAATCAGTCCCCAGCGTCGGGCTACGCGAGCGGGCCATTGCCGGGCTGCGTGGAGATGCGTATTGGCGAAGGCAAGGATGATCAAAATGGGATCGCCGGTGCTCAGGCAAAGATCGACAAAATGGCCGAGCCAACCTGGCATGGGCCAGTGCGCGATGGAGTCAGGAGAAATTCGCAGGAGAGTGAAAATCAATCCCGCGGCGCTCCAGACAAGGAACGCAACGAAAAGGCCTTTTTCGAGGCGGTTCCAGGTTCTGGAATAAATTTGATTCATAAATACTCTCATGAGATCTCCCGTTGAATCAATTCGGCGACCATTTTTCCACTTAAAAGAACCAGGGGAATGCCTCCTCCCGGATGTGTCGTGCCGCCGACGAAGAAGACATTCCGTATTCCCGGTGCGCGCAAAGGAGGTCGAAAAAGCGAGGTGCGTATGGAATGCGAGGCCCAGCCATAAAGCGCGCCATGATGGGCAAGATCGCGGGCGGCAAAATCAGTCGGAGTGAAGATTCGTTCGGTGATGATACGGTTCGAGAGGTTATCAAAACCGAAGGATTCGAGCCGTTTTAAGACGAGATTGCGATAGCCTTTTGCCTCGGCTTCGCTCCAAGGCTTGCGGGGGTCGCGCGCAGGCGTGTTGACGAGGACGAAATAATTATCGTGATCGGTCGGGGCGTGATCGGGATCGGTACGCGAACTGACGGAGATGTAAATGGTCGGTTCGTTCGGGCTGATTTTTTCATCGTGTATTTCGGTGAATTCCTTGGGGTAGTTATCTGAGAAAAAAATATTGTGATGACCCAGGCGGGTATCGTGACCACGAACACCGAGAAACAAAATGAAACCTGAAGTCGAAAGAGCGGGTCGGAGTGCCTTTTCACGCGCGTGAGAGCTGAAGCTATTGGAAAGAAATCCAGTCTGCGCGCTCAGCACATCCGCATTGCAGACAAGAAAATCGGCGCGGGAACGAAACCCATCCTGTGCCGTCGCTTCGTTGCCATCCCACGCGGTTGCGGTCGTTTTGTAACGGAAGGTGACACCGGAATCTTCTGCCAAAGCGGCAAGCACTTTGGCAATGCGAGCCATTCCACCACGCACATACCAGGCGCCGAACTCCGCCTCGACGTAAGAGATGATGTTGAACGTGGCGGGAGTGAGGTAGGGCGAGGAACCGTTGTAGGTGGCGAAGCGAAGAAAAATCTGGCGCAGATGCGGATCGGATATACGTCGCTCCACTTCCTGGGCCAATGTCCGTATCGTGGCAACTTTACCGAGATGCCGAAGCCTTGGCCAGTTGCGGGGGGTGAAGGCTCGCCAGAAATCGGCAGGAGGCCGGTTGAGATAGGCTTCACCGGAAAGCTCATAAATGCCCCGCGCATAGTCGAGAAATCGCGCCACCTCGGGCTGTAACCAGAAGGCGCTGTTTTCGTCGATCACGGTTCCATCGGTCCAGAAATAGCGACAGGCTGAATCGAGACGCACCAGGTCGAGATGATCTTCCATGCGTTTGCCGGCAGCGTTAAAAAGATCATGCAAAACGTATGGCATTGTCAGCAGCGACGGCCCGGTGTCCCAGGTGAAGCCGTCCACGTGAAGTGCCTTTGCCTTGCCGCCCGGCTCCTCGTTTTTTTCCCAGACTTCGACCGCATGACCTGCTCGCGCGAGGCGGATGGCTGTGGCGAGACCTCCGAGACCGGCTCCGATAACGAGTATTTTCTTCAACGATTGCTCCTTCAAAGAATTTGGAATGCCCGGTTGTTGTATGCCACGATCTCCTTTATGCCTTCGTCTGCCGTCTTCATGCACGTATGAAATCGCGTACACTTCTTTCCCGGATCGATCAGACCCGCGCCATGGCGGTGGATCTGGTCAGCTTTGGGTTTGTCAACTTGCTTCAGGCGCGCCATCCCTTGCCTGCCGATTTCTGTGCTGAATGGGATCGATTTACCGTCGAATGGGCGAATCGACCCGTTGAGGAGTTTTACCGCCTGCCGGACGGTTTCGTGCCGCCTGAATTGCCGGATCGCGGGCGGCTTCTCTTTCGCAGTCCTTATCCCGGCGAGCATGAACAAAATAACCAGGCCGCTTTCGATTTTTTTCCATGTGCACAAGGTTGGAGCGCGCCGACGATGCTTCTGGCGCACGGCCTGATGTCAGTAAGTGATTTCGGGTACAAGCTTTGGGCGCGCCGTCTGAATGCACGGGGTTGGAATGCGGTTTTCGTTCATCTGCCCTACCATTATTCGCGGCGTTTGCCATGGCATTTTCATGGTGAACTCTGTGTGGGGAGTGAACTGCTCCGTACCGCTGCGGGAATAAGACAGGCCGTGGTGGAATGTCGCATCGTGCTTCAACAACTGCGCAAAAAAGGAGGGAATCTTTTTGGCGGCTGGGGAACAAGTTACGGTGGTTGGATCATGGCGCTTCTCGGTTGTTTTGAGCCATTATTGCAGCGGTTGATTTTGGTCGAACCGATTCTCCATATCGATAATGCCATTTGGCGTGCTCCAAGTTCAGTATCGTTGCGCGCAGGTTTACGCCGGGTAGGGATCGGCCCCGAGGATACGGCGATGAACATGCGCCTGGTTTGTCCTGTGCAACAAAAGCCGCTCATGCCTGGAGAACATATCCTCATGCTGGCTGGCCAGTACGATCAGATTGCGCCGCCCGAAGAAATTCAGGAGCTTCACCGTTTGTGGGCAGGTTCCCATTACGCTTCTTTTCCCCAGGGCCATGTCGGTTACACACTGATGCCGGAAAGCTTCCGGATGGCGCAGGAACTTTGGGCTTCGGACTTTGCCACTGGGCCTTCCTTTACGGCTCCAGCATCGGAATTAAAGCCCGGCACACTTGATCCGGCTTGATCGAGGAGCGCTTTTCTCCCGATATTTGCCACTACTGGCGGATACCATTTTCTTAAGTCGCATTGACTTTTCGTCATTGGGTCGGATGATTTAGGTATGTCCAACTTCGCGGCATCTCGACTTATCACCGGCCCCTTTGATGAGATCGTGGTCCGCAAGACCGTCGAGGAGTTACGCGATCAACTTAGTGACAAGCCGACGTTCGGTTTGGTTTTTGTCACGCCTGATTACGCGGAGAAAAGTACCGAGCTATTGGAACTGATACGCGTCTATGGCCATGTGCCGACATTGATCGGTTGCAGCGCCACGGGACTGGTTGGCCAATCGCAGGAGCAGGAAGAAGGATCGGGTTTTTCGTTGCTTCTGGTTTCGCTTCCCGGCGGCAAGGCCACGGCCTTTGCCTTCGATCAAAATAATGTGGAGGAATCGCCCAGTAACGATTTTTGGTATGAGAAGACAGGACTCAAGCCGCAGGAGATAAAAGCGTGGCTGGTTTTCCTGAATCCTTTTTCTGTGAATGTGGAATCCTGGCTCAAGCAATGGAATCAGGCCTATCCGGGTCTCCCTATTTTTGGCGCACGGGCTGGTGGTGTTCCGGGTGATCCGGATGCGTGGGTTTTCTGCAATGATCGTGTGGTGCCGGGTGGAGTGGCATTGGCGCTCGAAGGCGATATTGCCGTCCACTCGGTGGTTTCGCAGGGATGCAAACCGATTGGCGAGCCACTGACAGTCACCCAAGCAGATCGCAACGTCCTACTCACGCTCGGTTCACGTCCGGCCTACGATGTTTTATGCGAAGTTTATAAAGACCTTAGCGATGCCGAGCGCGAACAGGCCCGTGGGCATCTCTTTGCAGGTCTTGCCATGAGCGAATACCTCGAGGAATACAAGCGGGGCGATTTCCTGGTGCGCAATATCATCGGAGCTGATCCGAAGAGCAAGGCGGTCGCCATCAATGGAATGCCTCGAGTTGGACAAACCCTGCAATATCAATTGCGCGATTCACCTGCGGCCAGCGAGGAACTCAGGCGCTTGCTGCGCGAGCAAGCTGCGCGGTTACCTGCCGCGCCGTTTGCCGGACTGCTTTGCACCTGCAATGGCCGTGGACGCGGGCTATTTGGACGTCCGAATCACGATGCCAGCCTGGTCAATGAATTTTTCCCCGGCCTGCCCCTGACGGGACTTTTTGCCAGCAGCGAAATTGGGCCGGTGGGGGATCGAAGCTTTGAGCATGGCTACACGGCCTCCCTGGCTTTGATCACGCCTGCTTCGTCCATGAAGAAGGAGGGGTAGATCATGTCCGGCGCGAACTTAATCGCGGCGCACCTGGATCACCGCCGCTCTTACGACGATTTTTATTACGTCTATCCCGTCATTTCCCGGCGGTCGCAGGGCGTGTCGATTGGCGTGAACTTGAATCCCGACAAGACATGCAATTTCGATTGCGTCTATTGCGAAGTGAATCGCACCGTGCCCGGACGTCGCAAGGATGTTGACCTGGACGTATTGCGGGAGGAATTGCGGGACATGCTGCGGATTTTTCAGGACGGCACGTTGTTTGCGCGCGAACCGTTTGCCAGTGCTCCCGAGAGTTGGCGCAGGTTGAACGACATCGCCTTCAGTGGCGATGGCGAGCCGACGACCTGTCCCGTGTTCGAGCAGGCGGTGGAGGTTGCCTGCCAGGTGCGTGAAGAGTTGGGGCTCGATGCGGCAAAACTCGTGCTCATCACCGACGCGGCTTGCCTTGACCGTCCCGGCGTCCAGCGCGGCATACGCCGGATGCAATCGGGCGCGCATGAAATTTGGGCCAAGCTCGATGCAGGCACGGAGGACTACTACAAGGTGGTCAATCGCAGCAACATTCCCTTCCCGCGTATTTTGAAAAACATCACCGAGACGGCTCGCTGGTGCCCGCTGATCATCCAGTCGCTTTTCCTGCGGGTTTTCGGTGCGCCTCCAACCGAGCAGGAGATTCGCGCTTATGCCGAACGGTTGCGCGAAATTCAGGCGCAGGGTGGGAAGATCCTCGGGCTCCAGCTTTACACGGTCGCGCGGCCCACGCCGATGGACTGGGCCACGGCTCTTTCGGATGAAGAACTCGACCGTATCGCCGCGTTGATGAAGGATATCACAGGTTTGCCGCAGCAACTTTCATACGGAAACGCATCATGAGCGAAATTTCGACATCCCAAAAACCAGGAGCGCAGGAACAGGCGCTTGATGAAATCAGCGCAAAGCTGGAAACTGTTTCAGCAGAGGAACGGGTGCGATGGGCGCTGGAACGCTTCCGCCCGGAAATCATGCTGACCACGAGCTTCGGGGCGCAATCGGCGGTCTCGCTTCATCTGGTGACGCAGCAGTGGCCCGAGATTCCCGTGGTGCTGGCCGATACCGGGTATCTTTTCCCCGAGACCTACAAGTTTGCCGATCAATTGACGGAGAGACTTAAACTGAATCTTAAAGTTTATCGTTCACCGCTCACTCCTGCATGGCAGGAAGCACGTTTTGGAAAACTGTGGGAGCAGGGTATTGAGGGGATCGAGCGCTACAACCAGATGAACAAGGTGGAGCCGATGCAGCGGGCGATACGCGAGCTTGGCGTGCGCGGTTGGATTACCGGGTTGCGCCGTCAGCAGGCGAAATCGCGCGAGGAACTCGGAGTCCTGCAACTCCAGAACGGCATTGTGAAAATCCAACCCATCATTGATTGGACGGATCGACAGGTTTATCAATACCTGACCAAGCACGATCTTCCCTATCACCCGCTTTGGGAGAAGGGCTATGTCTCCATCGGCGACGTTCACACGACGCGCCCGCTTTCCGGTGAGATGACCGAGGAGGAAACGCGTTTCTTCGGCCTCAAGCGCGAGTGCGGCCTGCATGATGCCGAAGCATGGACGCCCGATTTGTAGTGTCGCTACTTTTCCAGATTTCAGGGCTAAGCAAAATAACGGCGCACTATTTTATCCAATGCCTCAAGCCACTGCGGCTGGTCATTGAGGCAGGGAATAAGCGTGAAAGCATCGCCTCCCGCCCCGATGAAGCTTTCCCGTCCGCGCATGGCTATTTCCTCGAGTGTTTCCAGGCAATCGGCGACAAAGGCCGGACAAATAACGAGGAGCCGCTTGACGCCTGATTGAGGAAGTCTCGTGAGTTCGCTCTCGGTGTAGGGCTTCAGCCACGGATCCCGACCCAGCCGGGATTGAAATGAAACCGAAACTTTATTCGGGGGAATGTTCGCCTGTTCAACAAAAGCGCGAACCGTGGCAAGGCACTGCGCGCGATAGCAGGTGTCATGGGCAGGACTCGGCGTCTCGCAGCAATTTGGCGTTTTGAGACAGTGGCAACCGGTTGGATCAGATTTTCGCAAATGTCGCTCCGGTAGGCCGTGGAAGCTAAAGAGCAGGTGATCGTAATCCGATTTCAAATAATCGGAAGCACTGGCAACGAGCGATGCGATATAATCGGGATCGCGATAAAAAGGAGCGGCGATTTTTAAAGTCATTCCCGGGGCCATGCGCGCCGCCAATTTCTGAACCTGGACAACCGCAGTTTCAAAACTCGACATCGCATAGTGCGGGAACAGCGGGAAAACGAGCAACTCGTCCACGCCCTGCGAACGCAGATGTCCAAGAGCGGATTCGATGCTCGGATTTTGGTACCGCATCGCGAGTTCTACAGGAAACCCATCGCCCAGGCGCTGCTGTAACCCGTGCTGGATGCGGCGGCTGGTGACCACAAGCGGTGAGCCTTCCGGCGTCCATATTTTTTCGTAGGCTTCGGCTGAGTCGATCGGGCGCTTCGGCAGGATAGCCATGTTGACGACGTACCAGCGGACTGGCCACGGTGAATCGAGGACGCGGCCATCCATCAGAAACTCGCGGAGATACTTCCGCACATCGGGAACAGAGGTCGAATCGGGCGAGCCAAGATTGACGAGTAAGACTCCTTTTTTACTCATGATAAAATAGCATGTGGGGATGGACTGCGGTTGCTTACCTCAAGGAATTGGACGACTCGATCGGCAACATCGTGTCCCGATACAATGCAATTTCCAGCAGAAATCCCATCGCGATAGCTTCCAGCAAAATAAAGCCTCGGCAGATGCGTTTCAGTTGTATCCATTAAATCGACAAATTTTTTATGGCCAACATTGTACTGAGGAATGGCCTGCGGAAATAGCCAGTGATGTCGATAGGTCGGCTTTCCGCGTACGCCCAGGATTCGTTGCAGGTCAAGTAAGGTCAGGTCGAACAATTTTTCCTCGGGCAGATTCGCCAGCTCGGGCTGACGGCAGCCACCGATGAAGGTGGTAAGCAAAACATGACCTGAGGGCGCGCGATTGGGGAAAATGGATGAGGAAAAAGTGCTGCCCAGAATGTTCAGGTTTTCCGCTTTCGGAACGAGGAAACCAAAGCCGTTCAGGGGATCGGTCACGTCCTCGCGACGAAAACCCAACACAATACGTGCCACGGGCGGGTGGACGATCTCCTTTAACAAAGAGAGATTCGCAAGCTCATCGGCCTCGATTTGAATCTGGGCAATATTGTAGGCAGTGGCGGTCAGAACAATCGCGGCATGGTGCCGTTGTTCCTCGCGACCATTTCTGGTGAAGGTAAGGGTCCACCCATCGGCGGTTTGACGCAAACGTGTGACCTTGGAGCGTAGCTCGACTGCCTGGCCAAGCTTGGCATGAAGTGTATCCGGGAGAACCTGAAGACCATCGTCGAATGAGAGTTTCTTTGCCTCCGTTTTTTTAATTTCGCCACGCTCTTTTCGTTTACGTCTCCCGAGAATTGCCCCCAGCATCACGGAGCCGTAGGTGTCCTCAAGCGCTTTCAATTTTGGAAATCCGTATCGAACAGATAAATTTTCAGGAATTCCCGCATAGACCCCCGTCACAAAAGGATTGATGGCAAAGTCGAGGAATTCGCGTCCGAAGCGCCGCTGGACAAAATCGCCAAGAGACTCGTCTTCTGTTTTGGGTTTGGCGCGAATGAAGGGTTCGAGACCGATGCGCAATTTGCCCCGGATCGAAAAGAGCGGCGACGTGGCAAAGCGGAGGAGAGATCGGGGAACCGGCATCATTTTGCCATTGCGAACGATGAAGTTTGTGTTCATCGCGGGATTGGAGTCCAGTCGGCGTTGTTCCAATCCCAGGTCGTTGATCAGGGAGGTGATTTTCGGCGAAGTTTCCAGAATCGTATTCGGGCCATACTCGGAGACATAGCCATTTTCATTGATCGTTCGAATTGGTCCCCCGATTCGGTCGCCTGCCTCGTAGAGTACGACAGGCACCCGGCTTTGGCTTAACCTAAAGGCAGTGGTCAGGCCAGTGATGCCCCCCCCGATAATGGCAACCGACCTCATATCGACTTGGAAAATCGGGATGCGGTGCCACTGGCGTTATAGGCGTCAAACCGGATGGCAATATTGCGAATGAGCAAGCGTCCCAACTCCGTTACAATCAATCCGGTTTCGTGGGTTTTAATCAATCCATCAGCTTCCAAGCCGGAAAGAGAATTTAATTCGTCCTGGAAATAGCTGGAGAAGTCCACGCCAAGGATTTTCGAAAGTGAAACGTAATCCATGCTCATGTCGCACATCAGGCGCATGATTACCTGACGGCGTATCTTGTCGTCCTCGGTCAGGAAGTAGCCCTTCGCAATCGGGGATAGGTTTGAGTCGAGCGCTTCATAATACTTCGGAAGCTCTTTTTGATTCTGCCAGTAGGCGTCGTTGGTCTGGGAAATCGAGGACATGCCAAACGCATAAATATCGGTCTCGCCTCGCGTGCTGTAGCCTTGAAAATTCCTTTGCAGGCTCTTGTTTCGCTGCGCCACGGCAAGCTCATCGTCATGACGGGCAAAGTGATCCATGCCGATGTAGTCGTACCCCCGGGAGGTGAGGTGCTCGACCGTATGCTTCAGCATTTCCAGTTTTACTTCCGGGGTGGGAAGGATTTTCAAAATTTTTTGCGCCGGTTTCAACCAGGGCACATGGGCATAATTGAAAATGGCAAAGCGATCAGGTTTTAGTTTGAGTACCTCATCAAGCGTTTGTTCAAACGAACTGACGGTTTGATGCGGAAGGCCGTAGATCAAATCGATATTGAGAGAAGTGAATCCATCTTCGCGCAACCACTCAATCGTCTTTTCGGTTTCTTCCTTCGATTGGATCCGGTTGATTGCTTTCTGTACGACAGGGTTAAAATCCTGGACTCCGAGTGAAGCGCGGCTGAACCCCGCATCCCGCAGCGCGGTGATCTGGTCGCGCACCACGCGACGTGGATCGATCTCGACCCCGGCTTCGATGTCATTCGCGTAGGTGAAATGCGAACGGATGACCTGGCCCAGTCGGCGAATCTCGTCCGGTTTTAAAAAAGTCGGTGTCCCTCCGCCGAAATGGAGTTGCGCCACCTTGCGCTTGGGATTGAGCATCTTCGCCATGAAGGCGATTTCCCGGTCAAGGTAATCGAGGTAGGTGGCGCTGGACTCTTGTTTGGTGGTGATGACCGTTGTGCAGCCACAAAACCAGCAGAGGGATCGACAGAACGGCAGGTGAAAATAAAGCGAGAGATCGCGCGTCGATTGATAATCGGCGCGAACCCGTTCCAGCACATCCCCGGAGGCCAATTCCGCAAAGCGAGTCGCGGGAGGGTAGGAGGTGTACCGCGGCGCAGGCACGTTGTATTTGCGGATCAGGTCGAGGTCAACGTGTAACGTGCTCATGGGCCACCCCGAACCGTCGTCACCAATGCCTGGATGCACTCCAGCTTTGCGCTTGGAGTAACGCCGTGTCCGAGATTGAAAATATGCCCCGTCTTGCCCTGCATGTCGCGTAGAATCCGGGCGGTTTCAGCAGCTACGATTTCCGGCGTAGTACTGAGTAGAGCCGGATCGAGATTGCCTTGAACGCCAACATCGTCGGGGAGCATGGCCCTGACTTCAGCAAGAGGCTGCGTCCAATCTATGCTCAGGATGTTGGCACCCGTCTCCACCAGCGACGCCCACCTTCCGTGTGTGCCTTTTGAGAAGAGAATGACGGGAACCTCATGGCCAAGGGCGGTGATTATCTGGCGAATCCATGAGCCGGAGGCTGCGTCAAAGGCGTTGTCGGCGAGCAATCCACCCGAGGTGTCAAAAATCTGAACCGCATCCACTCCGGAGGCGATTTGCAATTTTAGAAATTCAGTCACGGCGAGTGTAAGCTTTTCCATCAGTGCGGAAAAGAGGAGCGGTTCCGTGTGGAAGAGGGATTTTGCGCGGGTGAAAGCGTGAGAGCTTGCGCCTTCAACCATGTAATTGGCCAGCGTCCAGGGAGAACCTGCAAATCCCAATAGAGCGGTACGACCTTGAAGCTCAGGCTTGATGAGTTTTAGAGCCTCCGCAACGTATTGCAGTTTATCCGTGATCCGTCGGCTATCGAGTTTGCGAATATCCTCTGCGGTATTTAGGGCGAATTCCATTTCAATGCCGCCGCTATCGCGGAAATGGTACGACTGCCCCATGGCCTCCGGTATAACCAGAATATCACTGAACAAAATGGCGGCATCAAAGCCGAAACGCCGAATGGGTTGCAGGGTAACTTCAGCAGCTAATTCCGGAGTTCGAACGAGTTCAATAAAGGTGTGATTCTTCTTTAGGTCGCGATATTCCGGCAACGCCCTTCCGGCCTGTCGCATGAGCCAGACAGGCGGACGATCCACCGGCAAGCACCGACACGCGGCAAGAAATCGCTCGCGGTTGCCAAATAATTTTGCAGGCTTGCTGGAATTTATAGAGAGATTCAGAGGATCCTTTGGTGTGCTTTTTCGGTGGTATCCTTAGGATACTCCCCGTTCCGCTGCACGGGCTGTGTTGGCAAGAAGCATGGCGATGGTCATCGGGCCGACGCCGCCCGGGTTGGGCGTGATGGCTCCGGCAACTTGTCGCACGGCCTCGAAATCGACATCACCGACGAGACGATAGCCGTTTTTGGCCTGGGGATCATCGACGCGGTTGACGCCCACATCGATCACCACTGCTCCCGGTTTGACCATATCGGCCTTGACGAAATGTGCCTGCCCCATCGCGGCGATGAGAATGTCGGCACGGCGGCAATGCTCCGCGATGTTGCGACTGCGCGAATGGAGAAGCGTGACGGTCGCATCGGCATGTTTCTCTTTTTGCAGGAGGATGGCGGCCATCGGTTTGCCCACAATGTTTCCTCGTCCGAGAATGACGACCTCGGCCCCGCTTAACGGCACACCCGTGCGGATGAGCAGTTCGTGAACGCCGGCGGGGGTGCACGGTTTGAAAAGCGGATTTTGCCCAAGCAGAAGTTTGCCGACATTGAGCGGATGAAAGCCATCGACGTCTTTGTTCGGGTCGATGCCGCTAAAAATCTCATCTTCCTTGATATGGCGCGGCAGGGGAGCCTGCACCAGGATGCCGTGGACTTGAGGATCGCGATTGAGTTTGTCGATCAAGGCGAGTAGTTCCGCCTGTGGCGTTTGCTCGTCGAGGACAATGGTATCGGAACGGATGCCAAGCTCATCCGCCTTGGCTCCCTTCATGCGAACATAGGCCTTGGACGCCGGATCGTCGCCTACCCGGACAAAAGTAATGCCGGGAATGACGCCATATTTTTCCTTCAAGGCCCGGGTGCGGGCCAGGGTCTCGGAGTGAATCTGGGTGGAGATGGCTTTGCCGTCGATGAGTCGCGCGCTGGACATGCTTCCAAGTTAGAATGCAACCTTGCTTTGGTGAAACCTTAATTTAAAGGTAGGGGCGGCAGTCTCATGCCGTCCCATTTATTGATGGGACGCGAAGGGACTTGCGTCCCTACCCTCAAGATGGCTGGAAGAATTCAAATCGCGCAATTATGGTGCATGTCCCCGGCTCTCTAGGTAATTTATCCGCTTGATGAAGGGTAAAAAGACAACTCTGGACGGTTTGCTTTTCGCGGGTGCGTTTTTTGCGCACACCGCAGGGCTTTGGGCGCAAAATCCCACGACTACAGCAACGCCTCCTCCCGCACCTCTGCCGCTTTCGCCAGTCATCCTGACGGAAAATTCCGGGGTTGTGCAACGCTTCGCGGTCAATCCCGAGATGGTTCGCGAGATGGTAAATAATGCGCTGCTCAAATTGACGAGCGCGCAGGAGATCGGCACCGCGTGGAAGCGCCTGGGCATCACGCCACAGGACGTTGTAGGCATCAAGATCACCACGATGGGCGGTCCGTTGCTCTCCACGCATCGTCCCATTGTCCAGGCGATATGTGACGGCTTGCAAGCCGCCGGACTTTCGCCGTCCCACATTATTATCTGGGACAAACTCGATGACGATATGCGACGGGCTGGTTATTCGCCAACCCCGGCGAACGACACGCATGTCGGGGTTTCCGCTATTTTTCCGGGAACAGGTTATGATCCCGACGTCATCTACAAGAACGAGATTCTCGGGTCGTTGATCTGGGGTGATTTCGATTTTATCCGCAACGATTCTCACGACGATCTTTTCGAGGCCGTGCGCAATGCGGTCGATAAGGATAAAACCTACGGCAAAGGAAGCCTGAAGGATGATTTGCTCGAAGGCGGCTCGACCATCCCCCAGACGAGCAACCGTTCCTATTACGCACGACTGGTGACGCGCACCTGCACGAAGATCATCAACGTCCCGGTCTTGACCGATAATTCCTACATCGGCATCGACGGATGTCTCGGCAGCCTGGCCTTGGGATGCGTGGACAATAACCGGCGTTTCCAGGGTGATCCGTCCTATGGCGATCCGGCCATTTGCGAAATTTTGGATAAGGATTTTATCCGGCACAAAGTGGTTGTTCATATTCTCGATTCGCTGGTGGCGCAATATGCGGGCGGCCCGAGGTTCAATCCGCAATTCACTCAATCGGCCGGGGCCATTTACGTCAGTCGTGATCCCGTCGCCATCGATTCGCTCGTGCTTCCGCGTCTTGAAGAATGGCGCAGGCAGGCGCATATCGACCCGATTGGCAAGACGGCCAGTCATGTGAAAAGCGCCGCAGTTTATAACCTGGGCACCGATAATCCGCAGAGGATTCAGTTGGTGAAGTTGCCATGAAAGATCCGACTCCAAGCGCCCAGGCTGTCGATCGCCTGCTCGATCTCATGGCGCGTTTGCGCGCGCCTGATGGCTGTCCCTGGGATCGCGAGCAAACGCCAGCTTCGCTTAAACCGCAACTTCTGGAGGAATGCTACGAAGTGCTGGAGGCCGTCGATTCGGGTTCGCCAGAGCACCTTACCGAGGAGTTGGGCGACCTGCTGCTGCATCTTGTTTTTCAGGCGCAGATCGCGCAGGAAGCCGGGCAGTTCACCTTCGCCGATGTGGCCTCGGGTATTGCCGACAAGCTGGTGCGGCGTCATCCGCATGTCTTTGGAAACGAAAAAGTGGCGGATGCTGCTGGTACCATCGCGCTTTGGCATGAATTGAAAAAAGCCGAGAAACCGGAACGTGCCAGCGTCCTCGATGGCGTGCCCCGCGCCCTGCCAGCCTTGATGCGTGCGGAAGCCCTGCAAAAGAAGGCCCGGCAGGTCGGTTTCGACTGGCCGGATGCCCACGGCGCTTTGGCGAAGGTGCGCGAGGAACTGACCGAGGTGACGGCGGAGATCGAATCCGGTCTCGCCCATGATGTCAAATTGACCGTGAACGAAAAGACCTCGGAAGAGCTGGGTGATCTGCTCTTTGCCATCGTCAACCTGACCCGCCATCTCAAGCTCGACGCGGAGGAATTGCTGAACAAGGCCAGTGATAAATTTTCGCATCGGTTCCGTGCCGTGGAGGAACGGGTCAAGGCGCAGGGCAAGGACATGAAAAATTGTTCGCTCGAAGAATTGGATGCGATTTGGAACGAGATCAAGGCGAAGCGGTAGGCTTTTTCTCGCGGCAGGGGCAACGCGATGTGCTGAAACTACGGGGGAGGGGGGATACGGGGATGTTCCGTTACAGGGTGGTATGAAGTGGTATGGCGAGGTGGTCATTGAAAACTGGTCGCGGGCGATTTGGGTTTGTTGGCGGTGGTTGGGTTTCGTTGGTTTTGGAAGAAGAATGAAAATGGAGGGAGTTCATGAGGCCACGATTTTACATCAGCCCGAATGAAACGCGGTAGTCTTAGGCCGCTTAAATGGCTTATCCCGCCTAAAATTATAAGCCTTTTAGGCCAGATAAGAAAATGGAGAGGAATTCAGCCGGGAAAGCGCGAGAAAGATGCCTGCCTCCCCTTCACGAAACTCTGGTCTTTTGGGAAAGGTTGAGTAGCGTTGGGGCACCATGAAACTTGTCGATACAGAAAGACAAGATATTCGCTCTGCGACACTGGCGCCGACGTTATGGTTGATGCTGGCGTGTTCGGGGCTTTTTGTGGTGACGGCATCTGCGACTGCGCCGGGTTGGTGGAGTTCTCGCGGGGCGACGAGCGGGTCGTTGACGACCAACGATTACGCGGCGGTGGTACAGGGTCAGGTGAAGCAATTCACGGCGCGGGCAGTGGATGAGATGAACGCGAACCTGACCAATGCGAATTTGGGAGTAGGCGGAGCGGGGAGCGATCTCACGACGCTGGTGGCGGGTTGGACGAACGAGTATTATACCAACGGTTACAACGCGACGAACCATCCGGCATCCGATTATCAGGCGATGACGACGGGGCAACTCAAGTACATCGCGAGTCTTTATTACGGGCAACTGGTGGCGGCGGGTTATACGGCGGCGTGGCCGGGATGGTTGTATCCGAACAGCGACAGCGATAATCAAATGGTCACCATAGGCCAGCTCAAGACGGTGTTTAATTTCGACATCAGCGGTACGCCTGCCGCGCCGATCAATGTCACCGTGACGACTCTGGATGACGGGAGCGTGGAACTGACCTGGCAGGGGATGTCCCCGAACGTGACCGACTATACGATCCAGCGCAGCGACGATAGCGGTTCGACCTGGACAACGGTGGATATAGTACCCACCGGAAGTTCAGCCAGCGCGACCGATTCGGTGTCTGTCGATGTGAACGACGTGACGGTGGCAGCCGCAGATGCCGGTTCCAGCGGGAGTCTGTTCAAGGTAACAGCCAACAATGGAGGCACGACCACTCCCCATTCGACTCCATCGAGCAGTCACGCGAGTTCTCCTACAACTAGCGCGCCTGCCGCCCCGAGCGGGTTGACCGTGACGGCGGGATCAGTGGCGAATTCGTTCAACCTGGCATGGCAGGATAATTCAGGCGGGGCGGCAAGCTTCGTTATTCAGGGCAGCAAGGATGGCAGCGGCAGTTGGATGACGCTGACCACGGCTACAACTGGCACGACAACTAAAACGGTGCAGCCCGATTCGACTTACCTCTGGATTTTCAAGGTTTATGCCAGTCAATCGGGTGTCCAGTCGGCTTCGACGGACATCGTATCGGCGGACGGGGTTGATACCGACTTGGCACCGCATTACGCGCTGATCGACATCGCGCCGGGTGCGGGGATGTTCGTGAACAATTCGGGTCAGGCGGTTTATCAGGGAACCAACTCCTCAGCCCTTTACCAGTTCTGGGATGGGGGAACATCGACGACAATCACAACGCCCGCGACAAACATCTATCTGGTCACTCCACCCGCGGGTCTCAACAACGGCGGGACGGTGGCGTTGGGGTTGGATTATCCCGAAGACACCAATTCCAGTGGCGGTTCGGAACTCAACCTCACCAACAGGGGCACAGCGTTGTGGACCAACGGGGCGGCCGCCACTCCTTTGACGCCGATTTCCAATCTGCTGACGTCATCGCTGAGTTTCGGAGGCACCGGCTATACCAACGGCCCCCCGGGGGATCCCATCAATACGTGGCGCGGGAACTATCCGACCGGACTGAACGATTCCAACACGGTGATCGGGGAGGCCCAGGAGCTTGGCAATGGCCCTTACTGGGCGGCTGGCGTGGCACTGAAAAGCGGCACCCATGTTGGAGACGTGACTATCTTTGATGCGGGCACGTATGGCACGTATGAGTATGGTTCTCCGGTGCTCGGTTCGGATGGAACCCCGTGCTCTTATCTTCAGGGCGGGCGGGCCTTCAACCTGACTGCGATCAACAATTCGGGCCGGATGATCGGCACGTACGTCGATATCACCACCAGCGATATGAACTATCTGGGCATACCGGTTACCGCCGCACCCATGAAAAGTTTTTACGGCACGAGCGCGAGTGACGTGCATCCGCTAATTGGCCTTCTCACGGCGATCAACGACAACGGCGTCATCAGCGGAACCGACATCGGCGGCACGACCAACCTGATCTGGCTACCCAAAACCGGCGGCGGCTATAACAGGAAAATCGTCAACTATACCGGCGCACCCGGAGGCTACGTGAACAACAAGATGCAAACCGCCAGCGGCTGGCAGGATTATCGCGTGCAGAACTGGAGTACCCTGACCTCCTCCATCCCCACCAACTGGTCTTCCATCACCGGCGTCTCCATCAGCCACGACTCCGGCATCATCGTCGCCAATGCCATGACCAATAGTGTCCAACATGCGGTGCTCCTTGTCCCTTGCGGATTCCGCCTGCTCAACGGTTCCACCAACAACGCCGACGTTGACGGAAAAGACTTCAGCGGTAACAGGCCGACAACGATTTCGGCGACCACCAATTATAATCCCGAAGTCGTTGCTGATATTGGCACCAACAACTATGCTGCTAATGCCGGAATCGATAAATTAGGAGTTGATACTCCTTTTGGGCAAGGGCGTGGCGATGTGCCTGATGTTTGTTACACCTACTCTCTCATGATGCTGGCCAAGGTTGCGCCTGCTTCTTCTGGTATCACTTATGGCTGGAACAGAGTTGCCAAACTCCGCTTCGTCACCATCGCCCCAACCGCCACGAACACTTGGTATGTTACTGGCGTCAACAGTTCGAGTTATCCAACTGGAATCCCCACTCCAATACCAGATCATACTCTGACCTACTGGGATACCCATGTGCCTAGCACGAATAATAATGTTGTGGTCATTTGGGACGACCCAGCGATGAACCTAGCATATCTTACGAACTACGTGGGTAATGCCAACCTTTCCACTAACACTTATGCTTATCATAAGATTGATTTTACCTACTCGTTGACCAACTCCATCGGATCGGCCTACGTTATACCGACTCAGGATGTGGGCGTCATATCTGTTGCCAAGAAAACGGGCACCAACAACGTTATTGATACTGATTGGGTGGGTGTAAGCCACATCGCCAGCACCACGAACATTCCTGATTGCAGCGGAGTCACGACCAACGAGATCAGGGCTATTGTGGGAGGAACAAATGCCATCATCTTCAATCCAAATGTTACCAATAATTATTAAAATCAGAGAGTTTATGAAACCAAAAAATCCCCTCCTATTTACCCTCCTGTTGCCCCTATTATTCTTCGGCATCCAGATGGTGAAAGCTCAAAATATCCCGGCAGGAGCCAGTCAAAATCAATCGATACTTAGCGGTAGCAGGCTGAAATCAGAAGATGTCACAACAAAAGTCGATGCTGTTTTTATCGGAGAAATAGAAGAAATAGGCTTTCCCACTACGCTGTCACCAGGTGCTCTGACTTACCATGGTGTCAAAGTTAAGGTCTTGCAGGTTCTTCGAGGTTCAGTTGGTGCCGAAGTTACAGTCACCTTGTATGCAGAACGCACCTCGAATGTACGCGAGCAAGCGCCCAAGGTAAGTGGCACATATATCTTCTTCATCAAACAAACGCCTGGCTGGAACATCGTGCATAAACTTCTCCCCGCCACGGACGACAATATCGCCAAGGTCAAGCAGTTGATCGCCGCCGCTCCTGCCCCCGCTTCCAAATGATGCAGTCCGTGATCGGCCTCAACAATGGCGGGACAGTGGCGGCGGGTTTGGCCTATCCGTTCACCGATACCAATTCCGACGGCAGCGCGGCGGGCAATCTCACCGACAAGGGCATGGCCACATGCACCAATGGCGGGGTCTGCGTGCCGTTGACGGCGGTGCCCAATCTGCTGACGTCATCGCTGAGTTTCGGGGGCATCGGCTATACCAATGGCACCCCGGGGGATCTCGTCTATACGGAACGCGGCAATTATCCGACCGGGATCAACGATTCCAACATGGTGATCGGCATGGCCGGGGAGTGGGGCACCGGCCCCTATTGGGGAGCCAACGTGGCGGTCAAAAACAGCGCGTATGTGGGAGCCGCGACGATTTTCGACGGGAGCGGTGGAGGTGGATATTCGTATGGCTCTCCTGTGACGGATCCTTCCGGCGATGCTTATCTCCAGGGCGGACAATCCTTCAACCTGACCGGCATCAATAATTCGGGCCGGATGATCGGCACCTATGTCGATATCACGACCAGTGACACGAACTACCTGGGCATACCCATTACCGCCGCACCCATGAAAAGTTTTTACGGCACCAGCGCCAGCGATACGCATCCGCTGGTTGGCCTTCTCACGGCGATCAATGACAACGGCGTCATCAGCGGAACCGACATCGGCGGCACGACCAACCTGATCTGGATGCCCAAAACCGGCGGCGGCTATAACAGGAAAATCGTCAACTATTACGGCGCACCCACGGGCTACGTGAACAACAAGATGCAAACCGCCAGCGGCTGGCAGGATTACCGCGTACAGAACTGGAGCAACCTCTGCTCCTCCATCCCCACTAACTGGTCTTCCATCACCGGCGAATCCATCAGCCACGACTCCGGCATCATCGTCGCCAACGCCACGACCAATAGTGTCCAACATGCGGTGCTTCTTGTCCCTTGCGGATTTCGCCTGCTCAACGGTTCCACCAACAACGCCGACGTCGATGGAAAGGATTTCAACGGAAATAGACCGACGACGATTTCAGCGACGACCAACTATAATAGCCAATCGAGCATCGACATTGGAAATGCATCTAGCGGCAATGTCGGAATGGATGTAATTGGGACTGATCTTCCCTTAGGTACAGGACGCCCGGGTCTTGGTGCCGGTCGATCTTATGTGCATTCCATCATGGTATTAGCCAAAGTTGCGCCTGCCTCTACAAATATAACTTATGCTTGGGATAGAGTTTACGAGGATCAAAGTATTGGAATTACGCATACAAGCACTAATACTTGGTATGTTGATGAAGCCTCTGGAAGTTCTACGACTCCTATAGAAGATACTGGCACCAATGAGTTTTATACGGTTATCCCTAGTACCAATAATAACATTGTCAATTTTTATGATAATCCAGGAATGCTCATATCAAATTTTGCCACTACTGCGTATAAAACAAATGACTATGCCTACGAAAAGACAGATTTTACCTACTCATTGACCAATTCCATTGGATCAGCCAATGCTGTAGCCCAGCAACATGTTGGACAAATAATCATCGCTCAAAGAATAGGTACATCAGGAACAATTACCAACGACTGGGTAGGCATAACCAATATCGTAAGTACGACGAATATTCCTGATTGCACTATCATTACTACAAGCGAGATTAGGACTATTGTCGGTGGAACTGACACAATCATTTTTGCTCCGTCTGTACCTCACTAATAACTCTTAAAATCAATGAAAACACGAATTGCTCTCCCTCTGTCGGTCTTGTGGATAGTGCTTGGACTCGTTTTTGGTGTCCAGATAACAAACGCTCAGAATACTCCTGTTGCAGCTAGTCAAAGTGAACCGGTACTTAGTGGTAACGGCTTAAAATCGGAAGAAGTCATAATGAAAACCGATGCTATCTTTGTGGGTGAAATAACACAAATGGGCTTTCCCAGCATAAAAGCGGTTGGTCGACTCAGTTATTACAAAAACAAAGTTAAGGTCTTACAGATTCTCCGAGGTACAATTGAGCCACAAATCAAGGTTACGATATACCTATATTCTGTTTCTGATATTTCAGAAACTCAACCTAATATTGGAACCGCGTACATCTTTTTCATCAAAAAGAACGATCAAGGGACCTTTGACCCTTATACCGCACTCAAACTCCTCCCCGCCACGGATACCAACATCACCAAGGTCAAGAAATTGATTGCCGCCGCTCCTGTTTCTAAATAGAGGCAAAAAAAAGACAGGCACACCGCAGCCTTTAATTTAGCCGGGGGTCTGTGATTTTGTTTCGGTGTTTGTCCTTTTTTACTCTCCAAGCATACAAGCTTGTAATAATTCTTTCGTAGCCGGAATGGAGTGAATCGTTATCCTGATTTCGCATGTTGTACCTTGCGGATATCGTTCTCCCGATCTCGTCGCCTGTTATTACGCGCGGCGCTGTTCGAGTGGAGGGGGCACAGGTTGTCGCGGTTGGCAGCGCTTCTGAATTGGTCGCGCGGCCCGGCGAGGAAGTCATCGACCTGGGCGCCAGTACGCTCATGCCGGGACTGATCAACGCTCATTGCCATCTCGACTACACCAAGTTCAAGGGTTCCATCTCCTCGCGCCAGAGCTTTACGGAGTGGATCAAGAACATCAACGCCTTGAGACGTTCCTTCACGCCGAAGGAATACATCGAGTCGATTGCCGAAGGCTTTCAGATGCTGGCCCGGGGGGGCGTCACCACGGTGGCGAATATTGAGGCATTTCCAGAATTGCTTCCCCAGCTTCCGGTTCCGCCGCTGCGCACCTGGTGGTTCCTGGAATTGATCGATGTTCGCACCCGGCTCGACCAGGATGAGATGCTTCGCAATGCACTGGGTTTTTTTGAAACGCATTCGGATTGGCCGGGTGGTTTCGGACTTTCCCCCCACGCTCCCTACACCGCTTCGGTGGATCTCTATCGCCTGGCCCGCACGTGCGGCGAAAAGTATGGGATGCTTTCGACCACCCATATCGCCGAATCGGTGGAGGAGAACGAGATGTTTTCCAACGCGCAGGGTCCCCTTTACGATTTTATGGCCGAGCTTGGTCGCGACAATTCCGACTGCGGGCAGGGTTCGGCCTTGTCCCACTTGATCGAGCATGGGGTCATCGGCAACAACTGCATCATCGCGCACCTGAATTATCTTCAGGATTACGATTATGAACTGCTGGCGAATTCGGGCGCGTCGGTGGTTCATTGTCCCAAGTGCCACACCTATTTCGGTCACGCGTCCTTTCCTCTAAAAACTTTGCGCGAGCATGGAATAAACATCTGCCTTGGCACGGACAGCCTCGCCAGCAACAACACGCTCGATATGCGCTCGGAAATGCGCGAGGCGCAGCATTTGCATGGCTTGAGTGATCGCGAAGTCCTTGAAATGGCGACGATCCACGGCGCGCGGGCATTGGGCCAGGCAGGCAAACTGGGCCAGATTTCACCGGGCAGCGTGGCCGATCTTGTCGCCTTTTCCCTTAAGCCGGACGAGGTGAATTTGCCCGAAATCGACCCTTATCATCAAGTGGTCCATTCACGTGAGGAACCGGTCTTACTTGTCGTTAATGGTCGCAGGATCGAAACAGAATTGTCGCTAAAGATATGAGGAAAAGGGTTGGCGCAAGCGTACAATCTTTTATGCTGGAGGAATGCCATTGCAAAGCGCACGGGAAATATTGGAGATGATGCTCGGGCATCTCGGCCTCGTTTTTGAGGTGGAGGAGATCGAGCAGGGGGGGCGTCTTGTCCTTAATATTCGCACACGCGAAGCTGGCCGCTTGATTGGCCGTGACGGTCATGCCCTCGAGGACTTGCAATATCTGCTCAATCGCATTTTGAATCGCGGTGAAGAGGGGAACTCGAATGTGATCGTCGATGTCGAAGGTTATCGCCAGAAGGAAAAGCAGGATTTCCTCGGGCGCGTACGGGAATTGGCCGATCAGGTTCGGCGCACCGGACAGCCGCTGGCTCTCGACCCGATGAATTCCTTTGACCGGCGATTGGTGCATCAGGCTTTCGTCGATGACCCCGAAATTTTGACCCAGAGCGAGGAAGGCTCTGCGCGTCTCAAGCAAATTACGTTAATGCCTCGAACCTCCACCGGAACATCGCATCAGCCCTGAATCACACCATTGAAAATATGAGTAAAAAAGCGCTTATCACCGGGATTACCGGCCAGGACGGTTCCTATCTCGCGGAATTACTTCTCTCCAAGGGATACGAAGTGCACGGCATCATCCGCCGTTCCAGTTCGTTCAACACGGATCGTCTTGACCATCTTTATCAGGATTCACACGTCCACGGTGTTAAGCTTTTTCTTCATTATGGTGATTTGAGTGATGCGGCTTCACTGATGTGCTACCTGCACGATATTCAACCCGACGAAGTTTATCATTTGGGAGCACAAAGCCATGTTCGAGTGAGCTTTGATATCCCCGAATATACCGGTGATGTGACGGCTTTGGGTACCACGCGTCTGTTGGAAGCGATTCGTGAAACAGCGCCAAAGGCGCGTTTTTATCAGGCATCGAGCAGTGAAATGTACGGCTTGGTGCAGGCCGTTCCCCAGCGCGAAGACACGCCGTTTTATCCGCGCAGTCCCTACGGCGCCGCCAAGGTTTACGCCTACTGGATGACGGTCAATTACCGGGAGAGTTACAAGCTTCATGCCAGCAACGGCATTCTCTTCAATCATGAATCCCCCCGGCGTGGAGAGACTTTCGTCACGCGCAAAATCACGCGCGCCCTGGCCCGGATCAAGGCGGGTTTGCAAAAGGAACTTTACCTCGGAAACCTTGAAGCCAAGCGCGACTGGGGTTATGCGCCCGAGTTCGTGGAGGCCATGTGGCTTATGCTCCAGCAGGATGCCGCCGATGATTATGTGATCGCCACGGGGGAAACGCATTCGGTGAGCGAATTTCTTCAGGTGGCCTTCGGTTGTGCGGACCTCGATTGGAAGGAATATGTGAAGATCGATCCGCGCTATTATCGTCCGGCGGAAGTCGATTTGCTCATCGGTGATGCATCGAAGGCCCGGCGTGTCCTTGGTTGGCAGCCGAAGACAACTTTTAACGAGTTGGTGCGCATCATGGTCAAGGCCGACCAGGATTTGTTAGCCCTGCAACTGAGCGGCAAGCACGTTCGGTCATGAAGCCGGAAGATACCATTTTCGTTGCCGGTCACAGGGGAATGGTCGGGGCTGCGCTCGTGCGGCTTTTGCGCTCCCGGGGTTTTACGAACCTCCTTTTGCGCACTCGCTCGGAACTCGATTTGTGCGATGCCCATGCCGTGCGAAATTTTTATGAGAAGCATCAGCCCGCTTATGTGCTGATCGCTGCAGCCAAGGTCGGCGGCATTTTGGCCAACTCCACCCAGCCGGTCGAATTTCTCAGCGAGAACTTGCAGATTGAGTTGAATCTCATCAATGGGGCCTATGCCCATAAGGTCAAAAAGCTCCTTTTTCTGGGCAGTTCCTGCATCTATCCCAAATTTGCGCCCCAGCCGATGACCGAGGACGTCCTGCTCACGGGTAGCCTGGAGCCGACCAACGAGGCCTACGCCCTGGCTAAAATTTGCGGCATCAAACTATGTCAGGCGTATGCCAGGCAATACGGCACCAATTTTATCTCCGCGCAGCCCACGAATCTATACGGCCCGGAAGATAATTTTGACCTGCAAAGCTCGCATGTGTTGCCTGCACTTCTGCATAAATTTTATCTCGCCAGGGAAAAGAACCAAAAAAGCATCACCTTGTGGGGCACGGGCAGCGCCTTTCGGGAATTTCTCCATGTGGACGACCTGGCCGAAGCATGTCTTTTTCTCATGGAATCCTACGATTCTCCTGACTTGATTAACATCGGGTGCGGTGAAGATATCCGGATTCGTGATCTGGCTGAACTTGTGGGCAAGGTGGTTGGATTCACCGGCCAAATCGAATGGGACTCCAGCAAGCCGGATGGAACGCCCCGTAAATTACTCGATGTTTCCAAGCTCAATAAGCTCGGATGGACGGCCAAAATTCCCTTGGAGGAGGGACTGCGCTCGACCTACCGTTGGTGGGTGGAACACGGTCAATCCCAACGCTGAAGACGCTTATTTAGAAAATATTCTAGTAGGAATTCTAAACTGTTAAGCTATATTTAACATAATAATAGCCATTACTTAGAATGTTAACCCGCCAGCATAATTTTTATCAGCAGTTTCTCCAGCTCATTGATGCGCTTTTGATCGGCGCATCACTCTGGATTGCCCACGCCATCCGTTTTTATTTCCTGAACGGGTTGATATGGTTTGATGACAATCCGCTGGAGCCTCAGTTTGCCAATTGTTATTGGATGATTGCCCTGGCTTTGCCCGTGGGCCCCATGGCCCTGGAATATTTTGGAGTTTATCAGACTCATTCGTCTGTCAGTTGGCAAAAGGTTCTTTGGCAGATTGTTCGCGCCCTGTTGCTCGTGCTACTGGCCATTTTTACGTGCGTGATCGTCTTTCGTGTTGCTCAGGTGACGATCAGCCGCGCCGCGCTGGGCATCTTTTTTGTGATCGCAATAGGACTCCTTTCGGCTCGCATGACGCTTTTTTTTGCATGGTTGAAGCACCGTGGTTCCCAGGTTCATTTGCGCCAATATATCCTGCTCTGCGGGTTGCCTGCGGATCGTATTCACTGGAAGGAGAGGTTCCTCTCCCAGCCCGGCAAGGATTTTGAAATCAAGGCGGAGTTCAATCTTCGCGAAGAAGGCTTGGCTCGTTTTATTGAGACCTTGCATGAAGAAACGGTCGATATCGTGGTCTTCAGCCTGGATGAAAACATTATCCCACAGGTGCGCGAAGCCCTGCTGGCCTGCGAAGCCGAGGGCATTGAAGCGTGGGTCTCCGCCGATTTCATCCAGACACTTTTTGCGCGGGTGCAGTTCGATCAATTTGCCGGGCAACCGTTGTTGGTTTATCGCACCACGCCGGCGATTTCTTGGGAATTGATGATCAAGCGATTTTTGGATGTCGTCGGTGGATCGATTCTTCTGGTTTTGGCCCTCCCCATCATGCTGGGTGTCGCGATTCTCATTCGTTGTACTTCGAGTGGATCGATCATTTTTTCGCAAAATCGCAGCGGGTTGCACGGTCGTCCCTTCCGCATGTACAAATTTCGCACCATGGTCACCAATGCGGAACAGGCGCGCGCGGAATTGGAGGATCGCAACGAAATGTCGGGCCCCGTTTTTAAAGTGAAGGACGATCCACGGGTCACGCCTGTCGGGCGGTGGCTGCGTCGGACGAGTCTCGATGAATTACCCCAGCTTTGGAATGTGGTTCGTGGCGAGATGAGCATGGTGGGGCCACGTCCCCTGCCGGTTTATGAAACGGCGAATTTTGGCGACATCAGCCAGCGTCGCCGCATGAGTGTGCGTCCGGGATTGACCTGCCTCTGGCAGATACAGGGACGCAATAAAATCAACGACTTCAAGGATTGGGTGAGTCTTGACCTGGAATACATTGATCGTTGGTCGCTCTGGCTCGATCTTGAAATTCTGGTGCGTACCGTGCCGGTGGTGCTTTTCGGCTGGGGCGCGAAATAGACGCTTTGCTACGGAATAATATCGCTCGCATTCCGCACCAATTCCAACGTGCGAAGAACGCCCCGCACCTTGGCAATTTCATGCGTGCGCAAGAGATTGGTCTGGCCGAGCAGCGCCAGCACAGCGAAGAAGGATTCCGCCGTGCGCACTTCCTCCTCGAAACATTCGAAGGCATGCGGCAAAGCCTGACACACCGGCCAGCCGAGCCGACGCAGGCGAAAACTATTGAGGAAGACATGCATCTGGTGCCGGATGCGGGCGCTGCTGTCTTGTAAATTGCGGTAATAAAAACCGAGTCCGGGGTCGATCCAGATACGCGAAACCCCGGCGGTCGTGGCTGCTTCGATTTGTCGCGCGAAAAACTCATGGAGGGCCTCGACCGGATCGCGGCCAAGATCGAGATCGCCGACTTCGCGCACGTTGGCACCCTGGACAAAGCATATAATCACCCCGGCATCAAAATCGGCCACTTCGCGGAAAATTCGGTCGGTGTCCACCGTACCGGTGAGGTTAAGCACTTTTGCGCCAGCTTTCAGGCAGGCGGTGGCGACGCTGGGATGATAGGTTTCGACGGAGACGCAGAGACCCGCCGTTGCCAATTCCCGCACGACTGGTTGCAGCAAACTTTTCTGGGCATCGCCATCAACTTGCGCGGCATGGGCGAGCGATGATTCGGCGCCGACATCGATGATTGCAGCGCCCTGTTCATGGAGCATTCGCCCTCGCTGAACGGCAGCTTCGGCGCTTAACGCCACGCTTTCGCGATACCAGGAGTCGGGCGACAGATTGACCACACCCATCAGGTAGGCGCTCTTCTCGAAATCGAAACGATGCGCGCCAAGCGAGAAATCGGCAACTGGCAGCGACGCGGCCTCGCGATATTTTTCGTGCAGGGCCGCAAGTGTAGCGAGATCGAGCATGATTGTTTTTCAGTTTAAGCTAAAAAAGGGAAATAGTATTTGAGGGCTTCGTAATTAACGCCATCAGAACCCTGCCACCATGAAATAGGATAGTTCCAGTCTAGCTTATTAACTGGACGATGTTCCCTCTCACAGGGCTTGGTGTATTCCTGAAAAAACCCGGTTCTGTTCTTGGGTTGAAGAATCCCGCAGTAGGCTAAAATCTGAATAAGAATATCACGTTCACTTTTGCTTGATTTAATGTGTGCAGAGATTGCCTTTTCGACGTCTCTTGGTCTGGCGGTCGCAGGTAAAGATTCAATAATTTTGATTATACCACGTAGGATACTAACATCTTTATCCGTTGCTTTGATCTCAGGCAGTTTAAGAAACTCAGTTAAATCGAAGAGTTGGTATAGCGGCGACATATGCCGAATGCCTCCCCACTTTAATCTTTCAAAATTTAATACGTTATAATCCTCTGCAGAGGATAGATGGTAATCTCCACAAATAGTACAGCTTCGGTCACCAACGAAAGAATGTGGTGGCATCCAGAATGACATAGCGTAGCTTCCAAGCGCTGAACGATAAGCAAGGTCGCGGGTAGTGAGACTGTAAAGAAAAGCTTGGGATACGCGTTGAAGAGAGAGGGTAGCTACTAATTTCGCCAATTTTGTGATTATCTCGTCATGACCAATACTGTAGATATCAAACATTACCCCTTTGTTCTTTGCGTAAGCAAAATCTTCGGGAGAAGTATTTCTTTCATTCTCACTTTTCCATCCATTTGATGACCAGTAGGTGTCAAACAAGATTTTAATGGCAGGTTGATCGTAAGAGTGCGTCATTTGTTAGTTGTGTTAGACTGGCAGTTTATGGCTATGGAGGAAATCCGAATCGGCGGGGCCCGGCAACACAATCTCAAGAACGTGTCGCTGACGCTTCCCCGCAACAAGCTGGTGGTGATGACCGGCGTGAGCGGTTCGGGAAAATCATCGCTTGCTTTCGATACGCTTTACGCCGAGGGGCAGCGCCGTTACGTCGAGAGCCTTTCCACCTACGCGCGGCAGTTCCTGGAACAAATGGAGAAGCCCGAGGTCGATTTTATCGAGGGACTTTCACCCGCGATTGCCATCGAGCAACGCACGGCGGGCGGCAATCCCCGCTCGACCATCGCGACAACCACGGAGATTCACGATTTTTTGCGGCTGCTCTTTGCCCATCTCGGCCAGCCGCACCATCCCGCGACCGGAAAACCGCTGCATCGTTGGTCGGTTCAGCAAATGGTGGATCGCGTTCTTTCGGCGAAGGAAGGAACGCCGGTGCAACTTCTGGCTCCCATTATTCAAAAGCAAAAGGGCGAGTTTCGCGACGTGGTGGAAAAATTGCGTCGCGAAGGCTTTGTCCGCGCCCGCATTGATGGCCGCATTGTCGAGTTGGAGCAACCGCCGCGCCTCGATAAATCACGCGCCCATACCATCGAAGCGTTAATTGACCGGCTTAAGATCAACGACGCGGTGAAGACGCGACTGACCGATTCGCTGGAACTTGCGCTCAAGACGGGCAATGGCATTGTCACCGTTCTCTTTGGGCCACCCGATGCCGTGACCGAGGAATTGACGCTGAGTAATCAAAACTTCGATCCCGAGACCGGTTATCGCTTTGCAGAAATCACCCCGCGCCATTTTTCCTTCAATAGTCCGCAAGGCGCATGTCCTGTTTGCGACGGACTCGGAACGGAATCGGTTTTCGATCCCGCGCTCTTGATTCCCGATGGCGCCGTGTTGTTGGAAGATATGCCAGTGGCACCCTGGCGAAGGGGTTCCCCTGCCTTGGCCAAGCTTTATCGGGGTCAATTGGAGGCACTGGCGGCGGCTTACAACGAACCGATGACGCGTCCCTGGCGCGAATGCAGCGATGCTTTTCAAAACGCGCTTCTTCACGGAACGGACGAGGAAAAAATCAGCTTCACGAGTACGCGCCATGGCAAAAAAGTTGTGGCGGAGCGTCCTTTCGAGGGGCTGATTGCGCAACTCACCCGGCTCTATCGCGAGAGCAAAAGCGAGTTGACCCGGCAGCGTCTCAAGCAATACATGACGCGTGAGACCTGCAAGACTTGCGGCGGTGCACGGTTACGTCCCGAGGTTTTGGCGGTGACCCTCGGCGGGCCTCCCGGCGTTGGGTTGAACATTGCGCAGTTCAGCCAACTTTCGATTTCTGTCGCGCAAAACTGGCTGGAGACATGGGCGCTTTCTCCGCAGGAAGAAAAAATTGGCGGGGAAGTGCGCCGTGAAATTTTGCAACGACTCGGTTTTCTCAACCATGTGGGTCTTGGCTACCTGACGCTGAATCGGGAGAGCGGCACGCTTTCGGGCGGTGAAGCGCAACGCATTCGCCTGGCGACGCAGATCGGTTCCAAGCTGACAGGCGTTCTCTATATTCTCGATGAGCCAAGTATCGGATTGCATCAGCGCGACAACGAGCGGTTGCTGGGGACGCTTCGGGAACTGCGCGATTTGGGCAACACGGTGATCGTGGTGGAGCATGACGAAGACACCATTCGCGCCGCCGATTATCTCGTCGACCTGGGGCCGCATGCCGGTTCGCGGGGAGGGCAGATTGTTGCCGCGGGCACGCTCGCCGAAGTCCTGGCCAATCCGAAATCTTTGACCGGTCAGTTCCTTAACGGCACGCAATCCATTCGCGTTCCGAAAGTCCGGTTGAAACCACAATCGGGCTGGGTGCGCGTGATCAACGCGCGCGAGAATAATTTGCGCAATTTGACGGTCGGTTTTCCAATCGGTTTGTTTACCTGCGTCACGGGCGTGAGTGGTTCGGGTAAAAGCACGCTGGTGAACGACATTCTTTGTCACGCTTTGTTCCGTCATTTCTATCATTCCAAGGAAGCGCCGGGCGCGCACGACGGCATCGAGGGACTCGACCTGATCGACAAGGTCATCGTCATCGACCAGACGCCGATTGGGCGCACGCCGCGTTCCAATCCGCTGACCTATACGGGCGCTTTCAACACGATCCGTGATCTCTTTGCGCAGTTGCCTTCATCGCGTGTGCGGGGTTATGGGCCGGGGCGATTCAGTTTCAATGTGAAAGGCGGTCGCTGCGAGCATTGTGAAGGTGACGGGGTACGCAAGATCGAGATGAATTTTCTGCCACCAGTCTATGTGACCTGCGATGCGTGTGGCGGACGGCGGTTCAATCGCGAGACTTTGGAAATTACCTACAAGGGACTCAACATCGCTGATGTGCTGGAAATGACCGTGGATGATGGTCTTCAGTTTTTTCGCAACGTCCCTGCGGCTGCGGATAAACTGGAGTCGCTGGCTGCGGTGGGGCTCGGTTATTTGCGGCTTGGCCAGCATGCGACGACGCTTTCAGGTGGTGAGGCCCAGCGGGTGAAGCTTGCCGCGGAGTTGGCAAAACGGGCCACGGGGCGCACGATGTACATCCTCGATGAACCCACCAGCGGCCTTCACTTTGCAGATATCGAACAACTTCTGCAGGTTCTTTTCAAATTGCGCAATGCCGGTAATACGCTGGTGGTCATTGAGCATCAACTCGATGTCATTAAATGCGCCGACTACGTCATTGATCTCGGGCCGGAGGGCGGCGAGGGAGGCGGGCAGATTGTGGCCAAGGGGACACCGGAATTCGTGGCCGCGCAACCGGCGAGTTATACGGGTCAATTTCTTCGCAAGGCGCTGGGTCTTGCGAATGTGGGAGCGTGACGTCGCGTGATCACGAGCGAATGGCAAGTTGTCTGGTTTACGGTGGGAAGCGCGGCATTGGCGACGCTTCTTATTCTGGTGCCGGGACTGGCGCTGGCCTGGGTGCTGGCCCGTTTTCACTGGCCCGGCAAGGCCATCGTGGAAACGATAACCGCATTGCCCCTGGTCATGCCGCCCGTGGCGACGGGACTTATTTTGCTGAAATTGTTGGGACGTCGAGGGCCCATCGGTTCGTGGCTTGAATCGCTCGATCTTTCCATCGTCTTTACCTGGCGCGCCGTGGTCATCGCGGCGGCAGTAATGTCCTTTCCTCTGCTGGTGCGTTCCGTGCGCGTTGCGTTCGAGGAAATTAATCCGCGTCTGGAACAGATTGCGCGGACTTTGGGGGCGGGCGAGATGCGTGTTTTTTTTACCATCACACTGCCCCTGGCCGCGCGGGGGATCGTGGCGGGAACGCTCCTGGCTTTTGCGCGCGCGCTGGGCGAATTTGGTGCGACGGTCATGCTGGCCGGAAATATTCCGGGCAAAACTGCGACTCTCTCCCTGGCTATTTACAATCTTGTCCAGCTTGGTGACGACGACACGGCGTTGCGACTGCTTGCTTATCTGATAGCGATTGCCTTCACGGCGGTGTGGCTGGGTGAGCGCGTGTTGGGTTCCAAACGGAGGAAACAGTGAAGCTAGTTTTCGAGAAGGTCGTGCTTCCCTTGAGCGATTTCGCGCTGGAGCTCGATTTATCGCTGCAAACGGAAACTCTCGGTCTTTTTGGTCCATCCGGGTCGGGCAAAACATCGCTGCTTGATCTGATCGCCGGAGTGCGTCATCCGGCCAAGGGACGAATCGTCGTGGATGATGTTGTTTTAACAGATCGTGTTGCACGGGTATCGGTGCCATCGCGCGAACGCGGAATTGGTTATGTATCCCAGGAGGGAGCGCTCTTTCCTCATTTTTCGGTGGAGGAAAATCTTCGCTACGGGGGACAACGCCGGGGATTTGCCGTGATTTCTTTCGATAGGGTGGTCTCCGTGCTGAATCTGCAGACGCTTCTCCAGCGGCGGATCGTCAATCTTTCCGGCGGAGAAAAGCAGCGTGTGGCGTTGGGGCGCGCGCTTCTTTCCTCGCCCCGGTTGCTTCTTTTGGATGAGCCTCTTTCTTCGTTGGATGCCGCCTTGCGGGAAGAGACGATGGAATTGCTCGAACAGGTTCGAAACGAATTCCGGGTTCCTTGGATTTACGTTTCTCATGTGCCGTGGGAGTTGCAGCGACTATGCACTGAGATTCTGGTGCTCGATCATGGACGTGTGGTCAGGCAAGGACCGGTCGAAAAGATTTTCACGGTCAGTTCCGAACCTGTCTGGCGTCTGCGTCAGGATGATTGAGTGCCGGAAGACGGTTGTCCGATTTTTTTATAAATCGGGCCCAGTTCGATATAGTGATCGGCCCAAATGCGAATCTCGGCGATTTCCTCGGGACGTAACGCGCGCACAACTTTCGCAGGCATGCCCATGACCAGCGAACCGGGTGGAACCTGGGTGCCTTTGGTGACGAGAGCATGAGCGCCGACGATGCTGCCTTTGCCGATGGTTGCGCCGTCGAGGATTGTCGCGCCCATGCCGATGAGGCATCCATCTTCCACCGTGCAGGCGTGCAGGACAGCGCGATGGCCAATCGTTACCAGCTTGCCCACGCGCACGGGCATATCATCCGCCAGATGAACGATGCTCCCGTCCTGCACATTGGAGCCTTCACCGATTTCGATGAAATTAATGTCGCCGCGCAGCACGGCAGTCGGCCAGATGCTGACTCGTGCAGCAAGTCGTACGTCGCCGATGATAACGGCATGGGGTGATACATATGCGGTCGGATCGATTTGCGGCTGAACGAAAAGAAAACGCGCACGGTCGGTTGGATTCACCTGATTATTCTCCAATACCTGCCTTTTTTGTCCAGTTCTGCCCGACCATGATTCCGGGCTGGGCGAAAGCCCACTGGGTTTGATATAAGTGGGAAACGTCTATGACCCTCTCCGTGCGACAATTATTACTGGCCGTGATTATCCTGGCATGTCCGACGGCAGCCCTGGCCAATATTGGCGAGGATATTTCGCAACTGCGCGCGCGTTACGGCTCAGCGAAGGATATGGGCAGCCAGATGCTTTTTGAACATGCCGGATTTTCGATCACGGTTTATTTTGACGGAGACCATTCGGCCATGGAAGTTTTTTTGCGTGATAGCAGCGACTCCGGCAAATCGGATATCAGCCAGCAGGACATCGATCATATTCTCGCGGCTGAGAGCGATGGAAAAACCTGGGATCCAGTTCAACTTAAGACTCATAACGAAAAGTCCACCTGGATACGCTCCGACAAAAAATTGATCGCCCGTTTCAGTCCGAATATGAGCGGAAAGACCGACGGCGCATCCGTTCTGGTCATCATGTTAAACGCCAAGTAGGGATGGATCATCGAGTGGCCCGCAAAACTCTGATCATCGGTTGCGGTTACGTTGGATTGCCTTTGGCACTTCGTCTTAAGGAACAAGGAGACGAAGTTGGCGTTTGGGTTCGTTCCCAGACGAGTGCCGACCAGCTTGTAGAACATCACTTCCAAGAACTAATTGTGGGTAGTGTTGCTGACGGGAATGCTTGGAACGACATCCACAAAACTTACGATCTTGTGATTCATTGCGCCTCTTCCGGCAAAGGAGGCGAGGCTGTCTACAAAGAGGTATTTTTAGAGGGTGCTCGAATGATGGGTCGGCATCAGCCGCAGGCTCGGCAACTTTTTGTCTCTTCAACATCGGTCTATGGTCAAACGCAAGGCGAGGTGGTTACGGAAGAATCAGCTGCCGATCCAATCAGTGCCACGAGCCGGATTTTGCGTGAAGCGGAAGAAGTGGTACTGGCGGCAGGTGCCACGGTTGTGCGCTCCACGGGAATTTACGGCCCCAATCGTGACGCGCTTTTTTCGAAATTTGGCAAGGGCGAGGCTGTCATCGAAGGGGATGGGTTGCGCTGGATCAACCAAATTCACCAGCACGACCTGGTGGTCGCTCTGCTGCATCTGATCAAGGAGGGTGCGCCGGGAGAAATTTACAACGCGACCGATGATACGCCCGTCACTTATCGCGATTTTTATGCCTGGTGCAGCGATTTTCTTCAAAAACCGATGCCGCCATTTGGCCCGGTCAATTTACAACGCAAACGTGGCGTGACCAATAAGCGCGTTTCCAATGCGAAATTGCGTGCGACGGGCTGGAGTCCGCAGTATCCGAGTTTTCGAGAGGGGTTAAGTGCTGATTTTCATTCACCCAAATAGGCTTGGCGGACTTCGTCGCTGGCGAGAAGTTCCGCGCCTGTGCCGGTAAGCTGATTTTTTCCGGTGACGATGACGTATCCGCGATGGGCAATCCGCAACGCTTGCTGCGCGTTTTGTTCCACGAGCAGAATTGGAACGCCTTTTTGATTGATCAGCCGGATGATTTCAAAAATCCGGCTTACAATCTGCGGGGCGAGACCGAGGGATGGCTCGTCGAGCATGAGCAGTTTGGGTTCTCCCATCATGGCGCGGCCAATGGCCAGCATCTGTTGTTCGCCGCCGGAGAGTGTGCCGCCGAGTTGTTTGCGCCGTTCCGCCAGCAGCGGAAAGTAATGAAAGATTTCCTCCAGTTTGGCGGCATTGCGGTTGGCCGGAAGGAGGAGGCTGCCGCTGATCAAGTTTTCGAGCACCGTCAAACGCGGGAAGATGTGCCGGCCTTCCGGACAGAGACAAATCCCCTGGCGCAAAACGACATCCGCTTTGCCAGTGGGCAAGGGTGCGCCCTGCCAGGTGATCATTCCGCTTCGCACCGGCACTACGCCAGCGATGGTTAACAACGTCGTGCTTTTGCCTGCACCGTTGGCCCCAAGAAGCGCGACGATTTCGCCGGCCTGCACTTCGAGCGTCAGGTTTTTCAGGACTTCGATGGCACCATAACCGGCGTGGACGTCGTGAAGTTTCAACATGGTGCGACCTAGTTACCGACTTCCTCGCCAAGGTAAGCTTTGATCACCTGTGGATCGTTGCGCACTTTTTCCGGCGTGCCGTGAGCGATGGGAACACCGTGATCGAGCACCAGAATTTCGTCGGAGATAGCCATCACCACTTTCATGTGATGCTCGATGAGCAGGATGGCCAAACCCCGGTTGCGGATGCGTGAAATCAACTGCACCATTTCCACGGTTTCCTGCGGATTCATTCCGGCGGCAGGCTCGTCGAGCAAAAGCAGCCGGGGACGGGTGGCCAGGGCGCGCGCGATTTCCAGGCGACGTTGCAATCCATAGGCGAGATTGCTGGAAATGGTGTCCGCATATTTAGTCAATCCGACGAACTCCAGAAAATCGAGCGCTTCGTCGCGGCTCTGTTTTTCTTCGTTGCGGAAACGGGTCGAGTGCAGCAGGAGTTGCCAGGGAGCAAGCGAGCGATGCTTGAACTGCGCAACGAGGATATTTTCGAGCACGGTCATCTCCGGGAAGAGTCGGATATTCTGAAAAGTACGTGACATGCCGAGTCGGCAAACCTGGTGTGGCGCGCTTCCCGTGATGTCGCGACCTTCTAGCAGGATGGCTCCGTCATCGGCACGATAGATGCCGCTCAGGCAATTGAAAAAAGTGGTCTTTCCGGCACCATTCGGGCCGATGACGCTGACGATTCGGTTGGCACCGACACTGAGATCGACCTTCTGCACAGCCTTCAAGCCGCCGAAGGTTTTGCTGAGTCCGCGGGTTTCGAGCAACGGGGTCATGTATGCAGCATCTCCATTTTTCTTTTGCTGCTGCCGAGCAGACCTTGTGGTCGATAAAGCATCATCAGCACCATGACCGCCCCGAAAAGAAGCAGGCGGTAATCGGACAGGTGCTGAAGCGCATCGCGCAGGAAAGGCGGGACGGCGGTGCTCAGGAATTGGTTGCCTTGAATCATCGAGGGGATGAGTTTGAGATATTCGGGGACAAGATAGAGCAGCGCTGCGCCGAGAAGTGCGCCATAAGTATTGCCGAGACCGCCGAGGATCACCATGGCGAGGATCATGATCGATTGCTGAAATTCGCATATGGCGGGACTGACGAACCCATCCTTGGCTCCATAGATCACTCCCGCAACGGCCGCAATTGCCGCGCTCAGGGAAAACGCGAGCAGTTTCATCTGCACGACCGGTACACCCAACGATGCCGCCGCCACTTCGTTTTCGCGGATGGCGATCCAGGCCCGGCCCACGGGAGAATGGTAGAGTCTCTGCACTAGGAACACGGCCAGAAATAAAATAAGAGCCGCGAATAAATAGCCCATTTGTCCGCTATTCATTCCGGCGAACCCGCTAAACACGGCGTTGTTATGAAGGATGATTCCCTTGTCGGAACCCGTGACATCGAGATTGCGCATCATCTCGCGAAAAGCTTCACCGAAGCCGAGCGTGACAATGGCGAGGTAATCGCCGCGCAAGCGCAGGCATGGAAGGCCGAGCAGATAACCTACGAGACCCCCGAGTACAAAAGCCAGCGGCGCTGCCAGCCACCAGGGAAAGTAGGGCAGGTTTTGCTGGGAGAGAGCAAAGAAGTAAGCGCCAAAGCCGTAAAATCCGGCATAACCCAACACGAGCAGGCCTGTCATGCCAACAGTGATGTTAAGTCCCAAGGCGAGCAGCATATAAATGCCGACGTTTGTCAGCAGACTCAAACTCGACGCGCTGAGAAAAAACGAGCCGGAAAGAACCAGCGGCATCATTCCCCACGCCCAATAATGAGTCCAGGTGTGGCCCGCCTGCCGCCACGCCTGACTTTGGGACAGTGCTTTGTCCCAGCCGAAACGCCGGTTGGCCTGAACGCCGAGCCAGATCAAAAAGGCGACAAGAAAGACGGGTGAGAGGTCGCTAAAAAATTGCAGTCCATGCCACGGAGCCCAGGCCACGGCGACAGTGTTCTTGTTGTAATCGGGATCCAGTTTCAGCCAGAGAAAGGGAAACGTAATGGCCACGAGTCCTGGAATACCCAGGAGATAGGGACGCCATCGTGAATTCATAATCACACTTTGTCCGCCACTCGTTCGCCGAGCAGGCCGCGTGGACGCAATAAAAGCACCAGCATCAGCAGGCCGAAAGTGGTGACGTCATTCCATTCGCTGCCCAGTTGCAAGGTGGTCAGCGATTCGGTAAGGCCGAGAATCAACGCGCCGAGAACCGCGCCGGGAACGTTGCCGAT
>Ga0206928_1027_pt1 | contig 45016 bp, 41 predicted proteins | sample Alteio_BWOrgHeat_21_FD_152941 | JGI IMG/M metagenome (GOLD analysis project Ga0206928, IMG submission 152941) | Enriched cells from forest soil in Barre Woods Harvard Forest LTER site, Petersham, Massachusetts, United States -... | ecosystem: Environmental > Terrestrial > Soil > Temperate forest >... | reverse complement strand
GGCAGAGCAAAATAGAGTGCTTATTGGCCAAGGGATGAGAAGCAGGTTTGGAGGCTTTCCCCTTAGACTAATGGGTCTATAATGAATTCTACTTCTCTTCCTTGTCTGATCCAAGGTGGCATGGGTGTTGGTGTTTCCAATTGGCGCCTGGCAAAAGCGGTTTCGTCCATGGGACATCTCGGAGTCGTTTCGGGAACGGCCTTGGATGTCGTTTTAGCACGACGATTGCAACAAGGCGATCCAGGCGGCCACATGCTCCGGGCGTTGAGCCACTTTCCGAAACAGAATATCGTTCTATCCTTGATAGCCCGTTATTATCTACCCGACGGAATGCCCGTACAAAAGAGTTACCGAACGACACCCATGGGCCGGTTGGATATGCCCAAGGATCACGAAGCCCTGTTGGTGGTCGCAAACTTCGTCGAGGTTTTTTTGGCGCGTGAAAATCATCATGGAGTCGTGGGGATAAACCTGCTGGAGAAGATTCAATTTCCGACCCTGGCTGCCCTATACGGGGCAATGCTGGCGGGAGTTGATTATGTGCTGATCGGAGCGGGCATACCGAACCACATACCAGCCATCCTGGACGCACTGGCTGCCGGCAAACCGGTCAGCCTGAAAGTTGATGTGACCGGAACAGTCGAGGCAAACTCGCATACCATTGCGTTTGATCCACGGGAATTTTGGCAAGGTTCGCCACCGGTCTTGAAAAGGCCTCATTTTATACCCATCGTCTCCTCGGCCACCCTGGCTCTCAGTTTGTCGAAAAGATCCTACGGAAAAATCACCGGCTTCATCGTCGAGGGCAGTAGCGCGGGCGGACATAACGCCCCTCCTCGTGGCCAAATGCAATTGAACGAGCGTGGCGAACCCGTCTATGGTCCGCGTGATTTGCCCGACTTGGAGCGGTTTCGGCAGCTTGGTTATCCGTTTTGGCTGGCGGGTTCTTACTGGAGACCTGGAAAGCTCGAGGAGGCCCTGGGAATGGGAGCCACTGGCATTCAAGTCGGAACACCCTTTGCTTTTTGTGAAGAGTCGGGAATAGAACCCGATTTGAAACGACAGGTGCTGCGCCAGGTACTCGACGGCAAAATCGACGTTGTTACCGACCCGCTGGCCTCACCAACCGGCTTTCCCTTCAAGATCGTCAGCCTGGTAGGGAGTGCCTCATCCCCACATGTCGATCAAATGCGCGAACGAGTCTGTGACATCGGGTTGCTGCGGCAGGCATATGTAAGACCTGACGGCACGGTCGGCTATCGTTGCGCCAGCGAAGTTGTCAATGACTACGTCCGAAAAGGCGGAAAGGTGGAAGACACGGAAGGACGCAAATGTATCTGTAACGGATTGCTTTCCACTATTGGCTTGGGACAGACGAGTCGATCCGGTGCAGTCGAACCGCCGTTGGTGACTGCAGGAGATTCCCTGGCTGATCTAAAAGCCTTCCTCAAGCCCGGTTGCCTTAGCTATACGGCCTCCGATGTTATCCAAATTCTGATGTCAGGCTTATCTGAGAGCATTGGCGCACTGAAAGGATCGGTTTAAACAGAGATGCGGGGCGGTCTAATTCGGTGACACCACAAAAGTAAAATAGCTTCGTTTATTTGAGCCGGGAAAAGATTGAATTACCAGATCATGCAAGAATTCGACGCAGCCCGTATGGCTGATAAATCGCAGTCGTTGGGTGAAGAGATTGCTAATAGCATCAGTCATGGCCTCGGCTTGATCGCGGCGCTGGCAGCATCTCCGTTTCTTATTTTAGTAGCGACTAATAAAGGTGACGTCCTGACTGTTGTGGGCGTTTCCATTTTTGCCGCATCCATGGTTTTGCTTTACCTGAGCTCCATGATATACCATTTCCTGCCAAAAAATCGGGCGAAACGGGTTTTTCTTATTTTTGACCATATCGCCATTTTTCTTTTGATTGCCGGTACCTATACGCCTTTTGCACTGGGAGTCCTGCGGGGTACCCTGGGTTGGACGCTTCTAGGATTGATCTGGGGTGTAGCTTTGATTGGAATCACAACCAAACTTATACCCAAGCTACGTCATTCAAAACTTTCACTCGCCCTCTATCTGGGGATGGGCTGGATGGTCGTGCTGGTTATTCGCCCCCTCTACCAGCACTTGCCGTTCAACGGCATGCTCTGGCTGGTCGCTGGTGGCCTTGCCTATACGGTCGGCGTGATTTTTTATGTCGCCAAGGCAAGGTACAGTCATTTCATCTGGCACCTCTTTACCATCGCTGGCACCACCTGCCATTTTTTCGCCATCCTTTGGTATGCGATTTAGGTTTCTTCGCTTCGCTACTCGGTGGTTTTATTAAGCTGGGAAAAGGAGGAAAAAGGACAGGAACATTTTCGGTAGCGTTAATTGTACCTGGCCCTTTTTTCTCACTCTATTTTTCAACGCTGAAAGAAACTTTTTGTCCGCCAACCATCAGGTTGAAGATTCCAGGTTCCAGGATCGAGTCCCCCTGGCCATTGCGAAAGGTCAGGTCGCGTTCGGGTTTGATGGCAAACTTGAATACGCGGCTCGCCCCGGCGGGGATGGCCGCTTTCTCAAAGTGCTTGAGCTGTTTGATAGGCTGGGTGATGGAGGCGACGGGATCGTTAATGAACCAGAATGCGGTTTCGCTTCCCGCCACTTTACCCGTATTGGTGACGGTGACTTCGGCCATCAGCTCGCCACCGGGTTTGACGGTGGTGAATTTCAACACGATGGGGCTGTACGTGAATGTCGTATAAGAGAGGCCGTATCCAAATTCGTATTGCGGCGTGGTCGATATGTCCTTGTACGCACCTTGATCACCATCACCCCGGGCGCGCAGGTGCATGTTATGAAAGAGGGGTATCTGACCGCTGCTGCGCGGCCATGTCACGGCAAGACGGCCCGAAGGATTGCACTGTCCAAATAAAATCCGGGCCACGGCAGAGCCGGTTTTGGTGCCGGGTTGCCAGATGGAAAGCATGGCCTGCATTTTTGGTTCCAGACGCTGCAACTCCACCGGACGTCCGGAAGAGATCACCAGCACCACCGGTTTTCCGGTTTCGGCGAGAGCCAGCGCAAGTTCTTCCTGGACGCCGGGCAGGCGCAGCGAACTGCGGGAGGTATTTTCGCCACTCATGGTTGCCTTTTCGCCAACGCACAGGATGACCACGTCGGATTGTCTGGCCAATTCCACTGCGGCGGCAAATCCATCGCGTTTGTCGTCGTCAAAATCACAGCCGCATTCTGTCTTCAAACTGACGTTGGCGGGCAATGCTTCGCGCAAACCTTGCTCAATGGAAATGGTTTGAGCCACCTCCGCAGCATAACGCCACGATCCCAGCACTTCCGACTTGTCTGCCAACAGCGGGCCGATCAGGGCGATCCGTTTCGTTTGCGGGGAAATCGGCAGCACATTGTCCGCATTTTTGAGTAGGACCATCGACTGCTCAGCCAAATCCTCCGCGAGTTTTTCACCTTCGTTACGCCGCTCGGGAGAAATTTTATCGTTCTCCTTCACATAAGGATGCTCAAAAACCCCGAGGGCAAACTTCAGATGAAGGATTCTCCTGACGGATTCATCCACTCGTTCCTGGGATACCTCACCCGTCTGCACCCAATGCGCAAGATGGTTCGTGGCGGCGTAAGTGACCATGTCGATGTCGATTCCGGCATTGATCGAAAATTTGAGCCCGTCCCGTGCGTCCGTGGCAAATCCCTGATGGACGAGTTGCCCGATCGAATCCCAATCGGTCAGCACCGGGCCTTTGAATCCCCAGAGATCACGCAGCACCTCGGTGAGCAGGTAGTGGTTCGCCGTAACGGGCACGCCATTCAAGTCATTGAAGGAACTCATGATGGCGGCGGCCCCGGCCTTCACCCCCGCTTCATAAGGCGGCAGATACATCTCCCAGAGACGAACCGGGGAAACATCGGTGTAGGAATAATCGCGGCCACCCTCGGAAGCTCCGTAAGCCACGAAATGTTTGAGCGTACAGGCAGCCGTATCGGAGGAATCGAGCGTCTCTCCCTGGTAGCCTTTCACCGCTGCCTCCGCGAAAACCGAGACGCCGTACGGGGATTCACCGTAGCCTTCGGAGATGCGGCCCCATCGAGGATCAAAGGTCACGTCAATCATGGGCGAAAAAATCCAGTCGGTGCCCGAGCGGCGCGCTTCCGAGGCGGCAAAGCTGCAGGAGCGACGCACGAGTTCAGGATCCCACGCACAGGCCTGGGCCAGCGGGATGGGAAACGTCAGAAAACATCCGTGGATTACGTCCGAGCCAAATAGCGCAGGAATGCCCAGACGCGATTGTTCCATCGCAATTTTTTGAACCCCGTTCCGTGCCGGGACATCTATGAAGTAAACGTAAGACCCATAGGTCGGCTGAATCCTTTGGGCGTTGGCCGATTGCGGATTATTGGGGTTGAAATCCGTTACCCACGACTGGCAAAGCTGATCCGCTTTTTCCTGAAGCGTCATGCGGGAGAGCAAATCCTCCACACGCTCTTCGATTGGCTGGGTTGCGTCCTGGTATTTGTGTGCGGCGACTTTTGATTGCGACATAGGGAGTAACTTTAAAGATGTTTCCCCGTTGAGATCGATTTGCAATCAGATTCCACCCTCCCTAATTTCAATATCCCTTATTGTTGTGAAAATTGGAGTTTTTTTCCTTGGAACAGGTATTCAAGGATTCACCTTCAGCCCCTCGCCTTGAGCCAGCTTTCGTTGATTCGCATCGAAGGAGAGAAATTCCCCGGCTCCGCACTCCAACGCGGCAGCCACATGCAGGATGTCGAAGGAACGATGACCTCCCGCAAGCGTGTAGGCACTCGAAATCCGCCGGGCTTCGTTAAATACCCGTGCCAGGTTGCATGGAACCACGACCAAACGCCCCGATTTCCGATCCAACTCAAAAGCAGCCTGAAAGCGGGCAATCTGCGCTGCGGGAAAAAGTTTGCGCCAGCCCGCGAAACGCAGGGCATTCTCCAATTCAAATTCGTTGAGGATGGAAAGAGTCAGGGGCTGAGTCAGCTTCCGGACATAGGCCAGGGCCTTGGCGGTATGGAGATCGCTTCCGTAAAGCGCAAAAAGGAAGCTCGTATCGCAACAGACCGGTTTCACGGCTTAGAAACTTCCCTGGCTCTCGGCGAGAAGCGACTTCGATTGCCGGGCGGTTAGAACAGGCAGAGCTTTTCGCTTCATCTGCAAGGCCGCGCTTTGCGTCCAATCGACCTGGCGCGACTTGGGCTTTTCAGGCACGAGGCGTGCGATGACCCTCCCGCGCCTGCTGATGGTCACCTCTTCTCCCGCCTCCACCCATCCCAGGACGCTGCGATATTGGTTGCGGAGTTCGCGAACAGTCGCCGTTTTCATTGTGCTACAAATATGTAGCGAATACTTGGATTCGTCAACTTGTCTTTGTTCCGTAGGTACTATGCCATTTTAGGAAATACGGTAGCCGCCCTTTCCGGCGGTCAAACGACCACCGAGGTAGCCGTCACCTTTTTCTCGAATGCGTTGCTTGACTTGCCGCGCCTGGCTTCGTGCGTGACACTTATGGGGTTAGATTTAGTATTCCCAAATGCCCTACGAACTTATCCCCCTTGGCGCAGTGGGAGCTAAGCTGGCATACGATGTACTCGGTCCTCCTGCAAAATCAACCGGCAAGCAGTTGGCGAAAATTTCTGATTCGGCTGCCCGTAATTTAAAGCGGGTATTAGATGCCACAAAAGCAAAAATGAAGGCTCTAGGTAAGACTCAGGGAAAAATACCATCGCGAGTTCTGGTGCCACTTCTCCAGCAGGCATGTGTCTGCGAAGATGTCATTCAGGTTTCTTACTTAGGTGGCGTTTGGGCTTCCGCCTGCACTGAGATTCCGAGGGATGATCGAGCCGTGTCCTATCTAGCTATGATCGAATCACTTTCGACATACCAAATACGAACTCACGCAATTATGTATAGTTGCATTCTTCGCATACCTGAGAAGGCTTTTCAGAAAGCCAGAAAACATATCCTGCGGGGAGACGCAACCGTAATTCTCAGAGAGGAGGATTATCTAAAGGCCATGGATTTTAATCGTAAGGAGCAGCCAGACATCATCTCGCATCATGCGTTTATCGGGCTTGAGCAGAAGGGCTTGTCATTTAAAGGGGAAAGAGAATTAGTGCCTCATCCCAAGGTTTCTTATTCAGATGTGACCACTTTTCAGCAAGGTTCCTTGAAAGAGGTTAAGAGTTTTCGCTATTTTTATCCTACGCCGTTAGGAATTGATTTGTTTTTATGGGGAATAGGAATTGGAGACAAAGGTCTTGCTGCCTACGAACCTGATCTGTTGGATGCGCTATCGTTTCCCTTTGAAGTCACTCCGTATCAGGTTAGTTATGGGCAAACAACATATGGTTAACTCCTTTGGCTGAAGGGGGAAAAAGGGAACAGGCACGGAAACCGGATTACAGATCAGGGGCGAAATTCAAGGCTGCGGCGTACCTGTCCCTTTTTCGTTCTGCCCTTTTGGTAATTGATTTTATTTAATTTAGATTCTAGAAATTAATTCATGGCTGAACTCAAATGCCCTGGATGCCGTAAGGAATTCGATAACAACAATCCTGAAAGTTTAGTCACACGCGGTGTTGCGGCCGCCGTTTGCGGCACAGCCGGTGCAATTTTTGGCGCCGAAGTAGGTATTGTCGGCGGTCCCATTGGTGGAATTGCTGGAACAGTTCCAGGAGGTGCTCTTGGAGCAGTGACCGGTTGGTTTCTAGCTGATCAGTTTCGACGCTGCCCTCATTGCAGCAAAGTATTTAAGACCTAAGTGTGAGAAGGAAAAGGGGACGGGCACATCCTCACGCTAAGAAATACGGAGAGTGGGATAACGCTGTGCCAGTATTTTTACGGAGTCGGTAAAGAGAACCTCGGTCTCGGCCAGCATCGCGTGATATTCTTCCAGCGTGTATTCTGTCTTTTCGATTCGGAAAAGAACGGTGCCGACCCCGGTAAAACCGAAGTTAAGCAGGCTGCCTCGAAGTTGGTGGGCGAGGCCACCAATCGCCTTGCGGTCAGTCTCGAAATTTTTGTTCTTCAATTCCTCAAGGCGCAACGCGGTGGTCTCAACCAATTCCCGGACAATTTCCGCCATTTCCTCCGGTACGTCCTGGGGATCATCGCCCAACAAGGAAGCGGCTTGAGACCAATCGAATTCGGGTTCGGCAGCCATAATTATAACTCGGTATTACCTAAATAAATCGGACGTTAAAATGGAATATCATCTTCATCGGCCAAGGGCGGTTTATCCTCGGAAACTGTCGAGGTCTGCCGGGCCGGTGGCGCGGTTTCGCCGGAAGCTGCGCCTGCCGAGCGTTGTTCCCCGCCCCCGCTATAATTGCCGCCGCTGCGCCCCGGAGCCGATCCCAAAAATTGCACACGGTCGGCGCGAACACGGAGAAGACGCTTCTTTTCACCCTGGGGCGTCTCCCACTGGTCGAGCCTAAGCTGGCCCTCGACGAAGATGGGGCGGCCCTTGGTCAGATACTGTTTGCAAGTCTCCGCCTGACGCCCCCAGACCTCGATATCGACGTAGGTGACCGTCTCCTTGACCGTTCCGTCCTGGGTTTTGTAACTATCGTTAATCGCTATGGACAGATCCCCCACGGCGGTGCCCTTCGGCGTGTAGCGCACTTCGGGGTCGCGGGTCAGGTTCCCCATCAGGAGAACTTTATTGAGACTGGCCATGGAGATTTCGGTTGCCTAGGCGGCGACCGCCTCCTGCTTGAGATAGAACTGGCGATAGACTTTTTCGTTCAGGGCCAGCTTGGCGCGCAACGGCTCGAGTTTATCGGGCGCGATGGTGAACTGGACGTTGACGTAAAAGCCGCCGTCGATATCACCCGACATGCGTTCAAAGCGTTTGTGATCCATCTTCTGGGTTCCGTTGATTTTTCCGCCGAAGCTTTCGATTTCTTTTTCGATGACTTCGATGGATTCCTTGAGGCCTTCATCCTTGCCTTGGATGTTGAGGATAAACAGGCCGTCGTAATTATTCATTTTCTAATATTCTCCTTACAATTCTTTATCGTTTGCTGGATCAACGGCATTTTGGCCATTGAACCGATTCATCGCTACCGCAATTCCCTTGCTCTGGCAACAATCAATCGCCAACCGGGCGGTTTGAATCATCGCCCCGAGAGGCTCTTCCTCGTCCGGTCGGAACCGTGAAAGCACCCAGCGCTCCAACGTCCGTCCCGAAGGTACTGCATCCACCCCGCACCGCAATCTCGCATAGCCGGTCGTGCCCAAATGCGTTTCGATTGATTTCAATCCGTTATGTCCGCCGGAGGAACCTTCCGGTCTCAACCGCACCTGACCCAACGGCAACGCCACGTCATCCACCACGACCAGAAGATCGGCGACGGTCAATTTCAACCACTCCAGCCAGGCGGCCACGGCCACACCGCTTTCATTCATGAACGTCATCGGCTTGACCAGGCGTTCTCCCGTGGCCAATGAGGCAAGCTGGGAAGAGCGGTCGCGGTCATGCCGAAACGCTTCCCCTTCTTCGTCGGCCCAGGAATCGAGCACAAGAAAACCGACGTTGTGGCGGGTAAAAAGATATTCGGGGCCGGGATTGCCCAACCCAACGATCAATTTGTAAGTCGGCGAGGACACGTCTTATCGGTTCGAGCCACTGCCTCCGCCGCAAAATGAACCGAGGGTTATTTCTTACCCTCGGGCTTGGCGGATGCCTTGGCGTCAGATTTGCCACCCTTGGCATCGGCGGCAGGAGCGGCTTCACCCTCCACTTTCTTTTCCTTGATGACTTCGGGTTGCTGAACTTCGGCTGAAGGTGTTTCAACGACTTCCTCCTTGGGAGCGAAGACACTGAACACAGGCAATTCGGGCGGATTTGAGACCGTGACACCCTTCGGGATGACCAATTCGCGTACGTGGACGGAATGACCAATTTCCAGATGGCTGACATCGACCGTGATCAATTCCGGTAAATCGCGCGGCAAACAGGCAACGCGGATGGTGCGAAGCATGGTTTCGAGAAGACCACCACTGTTTTTAACGCCAAGCGGCTCGCCAACGCTGGCGACGGGCACTTCGGCATGAAGAATTTCGTCCTGGGCAATTTCGTGCAGATCGACGTGGATGATGTAATCCTTGAGCGGATGATGTTGCACGTCAAGAAGCAGGGCCAGGTGCTGATCCAGCTTGGTGCCTGACTTATCGGTGATCTCGACATTCACCAAGACATTTTCGCTGGTCGAGGAATGGAGCAGGGCTTTCAACTTCTTGGCGTCGATTTCAATCGGACGGGAGTGAACCGCCTTGTTCTTGGCTTTACCGTAAAGGACACCGGGGACGCAGCCTGAGCGACGCACGGCCTTGACGGCAGCGCGTCCGATACCGGCGCGGGTGGAAACTTGGAGAGAGACGGTCTTGGCCATAAAACGTGAAAATCTTGGGTTAAGTTGAGCCGGAAATTAAAGCGTACCCACGCGGAGGGGTCAAGGGCAATTTACCTATACCGAATCCAACACCCGGATTACCCGGTCAGGAAGGCACACCACTGGGCATCCTTTCCGCTCATTACCGAATTCTTAAGTCTTGGTAATGGAGCAGCTTTTGCCTCGCCCTGATGGTATCTTACGCTCATAACAATAAGTAACTAACTAATTTTATGGAAGCCGCACCCGTATTCGCATCCACTGCTTTAAACTCCGGACTCCCCCCCGTTCCGGGCACTGACCAGGCGCGAGCCATCACCTATGGACACGGAAGCCTTGCCTCGACCTCACAGGCGGTCAAGGACGCCAGCGGATGGGTGCAGCCTTTGCGCCATGAAATCGGTCGCGTCATCGTGGGGCAAAAATATCTGATCGACCGGCTCCTGATCGCGCTCATCGCCAATGGCCACGTTCTGCTCGAGGGCGTTCCCGGCCTGGCGAAAACGCTCGCCCTGCGCACTCTTGCCGCAGCGGTCCAGACCCGCTTTCAACGCATTCAATTCACGCCCGACATGCTTCCCGCTGACATCGTTGGCACGCTGATTTACAATCCGCGCGACGGCACCTTTAATCCGAAGCTCGGCCCTGTTTTCGCCAACTTCGTTCTTGCTGATGAAATCAACCGCGCGCCCGCCAAGGTGCAGAGTGCCTTGCTCGAAGCGATGCAGGAACGGCAGGTTACCCTCGGCGAAAATACCTACGAACTGCCCGAGCCCTTTCTCGTCATGGCCACGCAAAACCCGGTCGAGCAGGAAGGCACCTATCCCCTTCCCGAAGCGCAGGTTGATCGCTTCATGCTCAAGATCGTCGTGACCTATCCTTCGCGAGCCGAAGAGCGAACCATTCTCGATACGATGGCGACCACCTCGCCGAATCTTTCCGTGCAACCGGTCGTCACGCCCGAGCAAATCCTCCAGGCGCGTCAGGTGGTCAACACCGTCTATGTGGATGAAAAAGTGCGCGACTACATCGTCGATGTCGTCATCGCCACGCGCGATCCCAAGGCTTATAAGCTCGAATTCCCCGGCTGGATTCAATACGGTGCCTCGCCCCGCGCAACCATCGCGCTGACCCTCGCGGCCCGAGCGCTCGCCTTCCTGAACGGTCGCGCTTATGTCACGCCGCAGGATGTGAAGGAAGTCGCCTACGATGTCCTCCAGCACCGCGTCACCGTCACCTACGAAGCCGAGGCGGAAAACCTCAGCTCGCGGGATATCGTGCGTAAAATTTTGGATACTTTGCCCGTGCCTTGATTTCTGTAACGACACTCTATGAGCGTCGCTACATTTCAATAAAATGGATCCCGCCGTCACCCGAGAAATTCTGAAGAAAGTGCGTCAAGTTGAACTGCGCACACGTCGGCTGGTCACGGATGCGCTGGCCGGTGAATACCATTCCGTTTTTAAGGGACGCGGCATGGACTTTGACGAAGTTCGCGAGTATTCGCCGGGCGATGAAGTGCGACTCATCGACTGGAACGTCACGGCCCGCACCGGCATCCCCTTCATCAAAAAGCTGCGCGAGGAACGGGAACTGACCATCTTGCTGGCCGTCGATGTCAGCGCCTCGGGCAAGTTCGGTTCACAAACGCAGAGCAAGCGGGAACTCGCCGCGGAAATCGCCAGCGTCCTCGCTTTCTCCGCCATTCGCAACCGGGACAAAGTCGGAATGCTCCTTTTCACCGATGAGATTGAACAGTACATCCCGCCCAAGAAAGGCCGCCAGCATGTCCTGCGCGTCATCCGCGAAATTCTTTTTCAAACCCCGCAGCGCCAGGGCACCGATGTCGCCTCCGCGCTCGATTTTTGCAATGATGTCTTGCGCCGCCGCGCAGTCGTTTTCGTCATCTCCGACTTCATCGAATCGCCGGAAGCCTTTGAGCGGATGCGCCGTCAACTGCGCCTGACCAACAAGCGCCACGATCTCGTCCTGCTCCATCTGCGCGACCGCCATGAAGAGGAACTTCCCGCGCTTGGGCTGCTCACGCTCGAAGATCCCGAAACGGGTGAAGTGATGGAGATCGATACCGACAGCAAGCAGGTGCGGGAGAGTTTTGCCACGCTGGCCCGGCAAAGGATGGATCAATTTCGCCGTGCGGCACGACAGGCTGGCGTGGATACGCTCGAATTGCGTACAGGCGAACCTTACAGCCAGGCACTCTACAATTTTTTCAAAAATCGCACCAGCCGGAGGTTGGGATGAAGCGTGTCTGTTTTCTTCTATCGGGTGGCCCGGACAACTTGTTGTCCGGGCGCGCAAAGCGCGCAGGAGGCCGCCCCTTCGTACTTACTCGATTATTTTGCAAACTCATCAACCGGAAAGAACGTCAAGTTATACCTACGGATTTTGGATGTAGTCGTTCGACTGCCTCCTGTGATCCCGCCGCTGCGGGTTCACCCGGACAACAAGTTGTCCGGGCCACCCGAAAGTTTTGCCCACATGTTCTTCTTTTCGTTCTCCTGCTTGCCTTCACAACTCTGGTCGCCCACGCGCAAACCGATTCAACCAATGCGCCCACCACCACTCCAGTCGTCACGAATGCTCCCGATTTCAATCCCGCAGGATCGCCAGTCACTCCCCTGACCGGCATCGGTAATCAATCTCAACCGAAGGAGGACATCGACGATATTCGCCCACCCTTCTTTTTTCTCCATTCGTGGCTCTGGCTGTGGCTCGCGCTCGGTCTCGTGGGAGTCATTGTCTTGCTGATTCTTCTCTGGAACTGGCTCAAGCCCGTCAAGCTGCTCAGTCCCAAGACTGCCTATGACCTGGCGCTTGAAAAACTGCAAAAAGCCCGCGCGCTTTTACAGGAGGGAAATCCGATGCCCTACGCCATCATGGTTTCCGAGACGGTTCGCGACTACCTGGGACAGCGCTTCCAAGCTCCCTCGACGCGCCGAACTACTGAGGAATTTTTGGGCCAAATGGAAGCCGATTCCACAACACCCCTGGCTGAGCATCGCGATCTCTTGCGTTATTTTCTCCAATCGTGCGACCTCGTGAAATTTGCCCGCTATCAACCGACCCACACCGAACTGGAAGAAGTGCATGAACGCGCGGTGACGTTTGTCACGGCCACCAAACCGGCTCCTCTGCCAAATCATCAGAATGGGAGGTTGCCATGAGCAGCTTCCAATTTGCGCATCCGTGGGCAATTTTCCTCCTGCTTTTATTGCCGTTGATGGCCGTCATGCGGGGACACCGGGGAAAAGATGCCGCCATTCAGTATTCCGGCCTCAGCCTGTTTGGTCCGCTGTTGCGTGGTCGAAAAGTGCAACCCGGCGGCTGGCTTTCCGCCCTCCGCTATTTCGCCCTCTTCTGTTTTCTTATCGCACTGGCGCGTCCGCAAAAAGTCGATTCGAGCACGCAGGTGCAGGGGAATGGCATCGACATGATGCTGGCCATCGATCTCTCCCCTTCCATGGAAGCGCTCGATTTCCATAAAGACGGCCAGGAAATCAGCCGCGTCCAAGTCGTGCGTGAAACTGTCGGGCAATTCATCCAGGCCCGTCCCAATGACCGCATTGGCATGGTCGCTTTTGCAGGCGAAGCGTACTTGATGAGCCCGCTTACCCTCGATCACGACTGGCTCCTGCAAAACGTGGAACGACTCAACGTCGGGCTGGCCGGGGACGCGACTGCCATCGGTTCGGCCATTGCCACCTGCGCCAATCGTCTTCGCGACCAACAGGCCAAATCCAAGATCATCGTTCTCCTGACTGACGGCGCCAATAACGCGGGCAAGATCACTCCCTATGCTGCAGCCGAAGCAGCCCATACGCTCGGAATTAAAATTTATGCCATCGGAGCCGCCTCGGCTGACGTGGCGAAATTTCCCATCCGCAATATGTTTGGCCAACGGGTTTACACCACCATCCCGGTCGATATTGATGAGGATGCCCTGAAAAAAATCGCCAACATCACGGGGGGGAAATTCTACCGCGCCACAGACACCGAAACGCTGCAACGCGTTTATAAAGAGATCAACGAACTCGAAACCAGCAAGGTGACGGTCAAGCACTTCCAGCATATCAAGGAGTATTTCACCTGGGCCATTTATCCCGGTCTTCTCTTTTTTGGTCTCGAAATTTTTCTGATGCACACCCGTTGGAGGAGATTGCCATGAGCGAACTCTGGAACCGCATCGATCCCGGTTTTCTTGCGCCGATCTGGTTGATCGTCGGGTTCTTCGCAGTCATCGCCGTACTTCTCCTCGAAATGGGCGCACAACGCCGTCGCAACCAGGCCGTGCGTCTTTTCGCTGCTTCACATCTCATTCAGGCATTGACCGCCAGCGTATCCGCCTCCAAGCGGCTGCTTAAAAGAATTCTTTTGATAACCGCCGTGGGACTTCTTTTTATAGCCATGGCACGACCCCATCTTTTCTTCAACTGGCGCGATGAGAGCCGCACCGGCCTCGACATTCTCCTCGCGGTCGATTGCTCCAAGAGCATGTTGAGCCCAGATGTGCTGCCCAACCGTCTTGAGCGTGCCAAGCTCGCCATTGCCGACTTTGCGGATCACCTCCCCAGCAACCGGCTCGGCCTGATCGCCTTCGCTGGCGACGCCTTTCTCCAATGCCCTCTCACCCTCGACCATGAGGCGTTTAACACCGCTGTGCGTGAACTTGATACGGACACCATTCCGCACCCCGGCACCGACATTGCCACCGCCATTGACCAGGCGGTGCTCGCCCTCAAAAGCCAGCCCAACAACATGAAATTCCTCATCCTCGTCACCGATGGTGAAGACCTTGAAGGTCATGTCATCAATGCCGCCAAGGCAGCCGCCCAGAGTGGACTGAAAATTTATACGGTCGGAGTTGGCACCCCCAACGGCGACCGCATCCCGGAGCGGGACGAGTCTGGAAACATCACCTACCATCAGGACAGCAGCGGCCAGGTCGTTCAGTCGAAGCTTGATGAAAATACCCTGCGCCAAATTGCCGACGTCACCGGTGGAGCCTATCTTCCGCTCGGCCAGGGTGGCGAGGGACTCGAACAAATTTATGACCGCTATATCGCCAGCTTACCCAAGCAACATTTCGAGGAACGCCGCGAAAAAGTCCGCTTCGAACATTTTGAATGGCCACTGGCTTTAGCTATTTTATTCCTCATGTGGGAATTCATGACCAATGAACGAGTCGAGTCCCCGATCATGGCCGCCTCAGCAACAACGTCCGCGATTCGTCCGCCCGTGCGCCGTCGACCGAAAAAGAATGCTTTTGCGACAACGCCTTTGATCGTATCGGGTCTTCTTTTCTCCATTTTCATCGGGCCCGCGCATGCCGCCCCGGCCGACACGGCGGAACGTGATTACAAATCAGGCAAGTATGAAGAATCTCTGCAAAATTACCGGGAGGCGTCCGAGGGCCAGCCGGATCGCAATGATCTCCAGTACAATCGCGGAGACGCGGCCTATAAAGCCGGTGAATTCAAGGAAGCCGAAGAAGCCTTCCGTAAAACGCTTGAAACTCCCGACCTGAATCTCCAGGAAAAAACCTACTACAATCTCGGCAACACCCAGTACAAACACGGCGAGGCGATGCTCAAGGACGATAGCAAGCGCACCATTAACCTTTGGGAACAGGCGCTTCGTTCCTACGACTCCTCGTTGAAACTCGAAGCCACGGCCGACGCAAAGCATAACTATGATTTTGTGAAAAAAAGACTGGAAGAGCTGAAGCAACAGCAGCAGCAAGACCAGAAAAATAAGAACGACCAGTCACAAGCCGACAAAAAAGATCAATCAGGCAAGGACTCCCAGCAAGACAAGAGCAACGACCAGAAACAACAGGATCAAAAAAACCAAGACAACGGCCAGAATCCTTCCCAGCCTCCACCTCAACCGGGCGATAAACCGCAGGAACAGGGCCAGCCGGAAAAAGACAAGAATGGCCAGGATCCATCCGCCCAGAAAGACCAGGGTAATCCACAGCAACGGGGTCGTTCCCAAGCGCGTGATCAGGATCAGCAGGATCCCGGGGTCAAATCCCGGCAGGAAGCGGAGGCTCTGTTGGACTCGCTCAAGGATGATGAGCGTCATGTTTCAGAACGGGCACTTAACCGCAATGGAGAACAACCGCCACCGCCCTCGGGCAAGGATTGGTAAGGCAACGCCATGAGATTTTCGTTCTCTTTACAATCCTTCACTGGTCATGCCCTGCGACTCGGCTTTTTTCTTCTTTGGGCGACCGTGCCCTGTCTTGAAGCAGCCACGCTCACTCAACAAATCAGTCCGGCGGAAGTGAATGTCGGCGATACCGTCACCGTTACCCTTCAGGTTCAAAATAGCGGCATCGGCAACTTTCGATTCCCTCAAGTTGACGGCTTGGAAGTCGTAGGAAATAGGGTTGAGACTCGTGCCACCTTTAATAACGGGTCTTTTTCCAGCACGAATGTGCAGGTATTTTACCTCCAACCCAGCCGGGCGGGTGATTTCACCATCCCCGGATTCGATCTCCATACCTCGGACAATCAGGTTCTTCATGTCCAACCCATGAAACTTCACGTTTTGGCTGGCGGTGCCAATGCCAACCCCGCACCAAGTGTTGCGGCCACACCGCCCCCTGTCGTTTCTTCCCAAGGCCCGGTGATCATGCCACCCAATAATCAACCGACGCCGGATAATTCAGGAAACTCCGCCGACACCAACAGCAAGAACATCGACGTGCCTCTCGATAGTGATGGCCATCCCGCCAAGGTGTTCATGATCATCACCCCAAAAACCACCGATACTTACGTCGGTGAAGCCATTCCGCTACGGATCGAATTTTATATCCGTCTCGATGTTATAGCTCCCCAGAATTCGCTTCCAACGATCAAGGGAAGCGATTTCCTGATGAATAATCTCTCCGTGCGCCCCTACCAGGATGAAGTAACGATGAACGGCGGTAACGATGAATATCATCGCGAAACGTGGGTAACAGCCATCTCGGCCCCAAAAAGCGGAGATTTCCCGCTGCAAATGGAACGCGACACCTATTGGACCAAGTCGTCGCCGGATAGTGGGAATGATATTTTCGGAAATCTCTTCTTTCATCGCACCCCACTCGTCCATGGAAGTGTCAGCAGCAATCAACTGGTCTTTCACACCCATTCGTTGCCGCAGGAAGGACGTCCCACTAATTTCTCGGGAGCCATCGGTCAGTTCAAGGTCACGGGGAACGCCACGCCTGCCACCGTCGGCGTAGGTGAACCGGTCGGCCTCCATTTTGCCGTCAGCGGCGAAGGCAACTTCGATTACGTCAAATCTCCGAGCCTCGCCACCGATCCCAACTGGAAAACCTACATCCCAAAATCAAAAATCGAATACCAGGAGGAGACTCGCACCCATGGCGTCAAAACCTTCGACCAGGACGTTATCCCTCAAAAAAACGGGAATCTCCCCCTGCCTGCCGCAAGTTTCAGTTACTTCGATCCGACGACCAAACAATACGTCACGATGCCGATTCCCCTGCCCGCCGTTAATGTCACTGGTTCGGTTCCCGTGGCCAGTGCTGCTGCCGCGCCAAGCGGTGATAGTAATTCCACGGTAGCGACTCCGGCCCTTCTTCAATCTTCCGAACTTGTCCCCAACCGGCTGGGATTTGGTTCCCTGCATCAAAGTCTTGCCCCTGTCTATCGCAAGCCATGGTTTTGGATTCTCCAGGCAGTCTTGATTTTATCGCTGTTCGCGGGCTTTCTTTTTCTTTTCGTCCGTTCCCGCTTTGCGCCCGACCCCACGCAGCCCGAACGTACCCTTCGCGAACATTCACTTCACCAGCAGGAGGATGCCATGAGCGAAGCGGTGCGCCGCAATGATGCGCAGACTTTTTTCCTGGCTGCCCGCAACGCGGTTCAGTTGCAACTCGGCGCACAATGGCACATGAGGCCTGAAGCCATCACGCTTGCCGAAGTGCAAGATCGCAATCCCGAGTTGGCGAAAACTTTGGAGCCTCTTTTCACCCAGGCCAGCGAGGTCATCTATTCCGGGCAAGCGAGCAGCGATCTCAATCTCGCGGAATGGGAACTCCACGTGAGAAAAAACCTGCTCCAACCGCAACCCGCTTAACCATGGAATTTTTTTCGCTCCATTCATGGCCAGAACGTCCTGTCACTGCGCTCTTGCGCAGCCTTGGACTGACCGCTCTTATTTTATTTTTCATCCTGCCCTCAGTGCTTCTCGCCGATAATTCAGATGCCGATCTTGATACTGCCAATCGCGCCTACACCGCAGGCCGTTACGAGGAATCCGCAAAGGCTTTCCAACAACTCATCGCGACACGCGGCTATTCCGCCTCGCTCTGTTTCAATCTCGGCAATGCCGAAACCAAGGCGGGGCATGTTGGACTGGCCATTCTCAACTACGAACGCGCCCGCTATCTCGCCCCCGCCGATCCCGACATTGATCACAATTTGCAACTCGCCCGTAAGCAGGCTGGACTCGATCCCAATTCCTATCGCTGGTGGGAGATTGCCCTTCGCATCATCTACCCGTTTGTCGGCTACATCGTCATGGTCTGCCTGTTGCTACTCACACTGGCCTTGATCGGAAATGCGTACACCCCAACCCTGGCGTCCGCCTGCAAAATATCCCCGTCGATTCTTCGCACAGGATTCCGGGGTATTTTTTTCGTCGGCATCCCCCTCTTTTTCCTCCTGGGATTCATGGAACTTAGCGCCATCGGTTTTACAAATCGCATCGAAGGCATCGTTATCGCCAACAAGGAAGCCGCCCTGCGCATCTCACCCTTTGAGAGCGCCGAAACCGTCGGCTCAATTCCCGAGGGAGAACTTGTTACCGTCGAGCAGCGCCACAACGACTACTTCCGCATCGAGGGACGCAACCATCATTACGGCTGGATCCAGCAAAAGGACATGGAACCCATCATCGCCGCGAGTTTTGATGCCAAGTCGCCGAATTAAAATCGCTTTACCAGTCACCAACCCCTAACCTTCGATAACACACTACCTTGAAAAAAATCTTCTTTACCCTCTTTAGCGTGGCCCTCTGCGTCATGCTTTCCTCCTGCACCACCGTTTCGGAAAACCCCCTTTCCTCTCCTGAAACCTCCCGTCCCGATCCACGACTGGTCGGGGCCTGGAGAGGAACAAGCGATACCGCGCATGACAGCATCCTGCGTTTCTCCATCACGAAAGGCTCGTGGATGCACGTCACCATCACCGAACCCGGCAAAAAGGAGAAACCCGAGTCCTACGATCTATTCCCAACCGTCATCGGCAGGCATACGTTCCTTAACGTGGTCATGACCGGAAAAGACGACAAGGGACGTCCAACGAAAAACTATTTTTTCATCCGTTACTCCATCTCTTCGGATCATGAGCTCCGCATGTGGTCGATGTCCCAGGATGAGGCCGCCTCGGCCATTCGAGAGGGGAAACTCAAGGGAATCGTCAAAGAAGACAAAAATCCCCTGACGACGAGACGGCTGTCGCATCCCGATGTCGATGTTGTCCTTCAAGACACGAGCGCCAACCTTTTCCGGTACATCCAGAAACACGATGTCGATGACCTCTTCGATGACGAGATGAGTTCATCCAAGCGGGTGGGTAATTAACTACTCGCAGCAGAAGCTGCACTCACGACAAAACTCGCTAAAGCAAGCTGTCATCCCGAGCGAAGGTGAGCCACTAAATGGTGTTCGAGCACACGGTCAACCCGAACCGCAGTCGAGGGATATGGCCCGCATTCAAAATATGTGCGGGATGCGCCGATAGGTTTTTAAGCAGGGTACAACCACCCGCTTTGCAAATGAGCGACCAGCGGGATTCCATTTCTGCACTTCAACATCCTATGACGCCACTCACACCTTTCGATTAACTTGGCCATATCCTTCGACTTCGCCTCGAGTCAACCGTAAGCTCGACCTCCACTTTTCGCCTCGGCTTCGCTCAGGATGACGATGGGGGCATTGCGTCTATGTTAGTTGATTGAGAAAAAGGGGACAGGCACGGAGACAGGATCGCATGCCCTAGGCGAAATTCAAGGCTGCTGCGTGCCTGTCCTCTTTTCCCTGATTCCTATTCGTCTATTTTGCCAACCCCATGCGCACGAGCGCGAGGTGCGCGGCGTTGCGGACCTCAACGTCGTCGGAGAGTTCCAGCCTTGTGAGAATCGGCGCGGCGTTTATGTCAGTGATATATTCCAGGTTCAAGCTCGCGTTGTAGTCCCTCGTTTGTCCAGACATGTAGCTGTCGTCATCGAAGACAGGAACTTTGGCCGAATGCATCAAACTCGGCTCCAGTTCAATCAGCCCGCTGCCATCTCGCTGCTCCAGCAGAATCACTGCGGCGAAGAATCTCACTTTCGTCGACTTGTCTTTCAGAGCGTTGCGGATAATACCCAGCTCCGGTTTGCCCCACCATGTCGAAAATAGTGCGCCAATCTTCTCCCGCTCCATCGCCGTTGGCGAATCGAGAATTTGTTTTTCCTTTAGAACGAAACGCTCGCGCGTGTTGAGGAACAACCCGTGCACTCCGAAAGGATCCGCGTAAATCAACTGGACTGCGTTTACGCCGACGGCCAGCGCCATAATCGCGCCCAGGATGCCAAAGTCCCACTTAAGATAGCTACGAAATGCTCGCTTCACTTCCTCGTCCAGCGGTGCACGACGAGAATGCAATCGCTTCAGGCCGATTCCAATGGCGGCAAAAATAAAGGAGCAGATGCACGGGAGAAGGATAAACTGCAGATATATCCTTAGCTGCAAGCCGGATTCCGTACTGTGCAGTTGCCAGTCAATGCAGGTAAACATGACGCAGAAGCCCGCGGCGGGAATCAGCATTGTCACCAGTGCCAGCAAGTCGAATGGGCCCGATACCACGGCGACATAATAAGCGACGACAAGTGGAATCCCGATTACGGATACGAGCTGTGCGGCGGCGTCCGATGATCCATGGCGGTGTCCGGCAATTGGGCCGATGGTCAAAGCAGTGATCCATAAGTAAGCAAACGGCCACACCAGCCCGATGATAATGGCGTGCCACTGGCGTTGGAGAAGCGAGGGTTTCACAAATGTGAAGAGTATTTTACCGCATACTTGCGGCCATACCGAGCCTTAAAAGCTGAGTTCCTCGCGAAGCGTGAGGACTGCGCGACGACGGCCACAGCAAGGGAGTTCAAATGGCCTGCTCCAAGGCGAAGCATATTGTAGGGAAAAGCTTTAGCCGCGCGTTGCGGCTTTCAGATCCCGAAGCTTACACCCACGGCCTTGGCGGTTTGAACCATCTGTCCGCCCGGCGGGACGCGCTTGAGTTGGCCCACCGCCTCCTTAATGGAAACCGCGCCTGTCTGGTAATTGAGATAACTCACCATGCATCCAAATTTCTTTTCCTGGATCAATCGTACGGCTCCCACTCCGAAACGAGCGCCTAGAATACGATCCTGCGTCGTGGGATCTCCGCCACGTTGCAAATGCCCCAGGACCACCGTACGCGTCTCTCTCCCGGTACGTTCCGTTATTTCATGTGCGACCTGATTGCCGATACCACCCAGGCGTTTTTCCCCATTTGTTTCGCCATCCATCGTGGTAAAATCTGCACCCTGCGCGCTGGCTCCCTCCGCCACCACAATGAGGGTGGACGAAGCGCCGTTCTCCATCCGGTTTTTTACAAAGTCAGCCAGTCGTTCGTAGGAAAAGGGTATTTCGGGAATCAGGATCACGTCGGCTGCGCCCGCCAAGCCCCCGTGAAGCGCGATCCATCCCGCATAACGGCCCATGACCTCCAGCACCATTACGCGCCGATGACTCGCCGCCGTCGTATGCAGCCGGTCAAGCGCATCAGCCACGCATTGCACGGCGGAATCGAATCCGAAGGTTGTCGCCGTGGCCGATAGATCGTTATCGATTGTCTTCGGCACACCGACCACAGGAACGCCATTTTCAAAAAGTTGATCGGCGGTCGTCAGGGAACCATCGCCTCCGATACAGACCAGCGCCTGCACCCCAAGATCCTGCAAAGTCTTTTTCGCCTCATCGATAATCGGCTGGGGAATCTGGGCCTTCTCGCCAAAACCCAACTTCGCCGCAAACCGCCCGCGGTTCGTCGTTCCGATGATCGTCCCGCCCACGGACATGATCCCCTGCGTATTTTCCATGGTCAGTATCTTGTAATTAACCGGGGAGAGCAGCCCCTCGTAGCCATCAATAAAGCCGAGCACTTCCCAACCCAACGTGTGTGCAGAGGCCACCGTTGCCCGGATAACCGCGTTAAGGCCGGGACAATCACCACCACTCGTAAGAACACCAATGCGAAAACGATCCACGTTCTATGGCTAACCCGCTTTAGAAAAAGTGCAAACTCAAACAACATCTTTCCGCTTTTTTTACAAAAAATAATAACTCGACTTTGATATTTCTCTTCGAGATTGCGCGCAACATGGCCTTGCGTATTTTGAAGACGCCTCCAGTATCGGCAGTCTCTCACCGTGCAACGCGAATATTCTGAGTCTGACCCCGAGCTGATGGATTTGCCCAACCAGGATGAAGCGGCTTTACGCAGTGATCTTGAAAATATTGCGCGGCTTAACAAAACATTTGGTGGCAGAAGGGCCGTGGAAAAAATCTTCCATAAACTTGCCGATGGAATCGACCGCCTCGTCCTGGTCGACCTGGCCTGCGGCTATGGCGACCACGGGCGGAACCTGATCCGACTTGGCCATATCCACCAGCGTGACGTAACCATCATTGGCGTCGATATGCAGTTTCAGACTCTCCAGATTGCCCGTCAAGCCACGCCATCCGGCCAAAAAATGTTCTTTGTCCAGGCAGATGCCCGCCAACTCCCCTTTCGTAAAAAGGGGGCCGACCTGGTTTTTTGCAGCCTGGCCCTTCATCATTTTGCCGAAAAGGACGCCTTCACGGTTCTACTGGAAATGGCTCGTATTGCGCGTCACGGAACCGCCTGCATCGACCTGGCTCGCAGCCGGTTCGCCGCCTTCTGCATCTGGCTGCTCACGACATTCATCATGCGCGACCCCATGACCCGTCACGACGCCCGCCTTTCCGCTCGACGCGCCTTTAGCCATGAGGAAATGAAATCGCTCGCCCATCAGGCTGGTTGGCCTCAATTTAAACAAGCGAAGTTTTTTTGGTTTCAGCAGGCCATCCTCACACGCATCGAACTCTAGCATGAGAACATCCAACATCATCACCATCCATGCCCCGCTGGAACGCATCTTCGGCTTCGCCTCCGATCTCGCGCGCTGGCCCGATTTTCTTTCGCATTACCGTTATAACCGTTTTCTCTCTCCCATGCCCTGGGGCGGCATCGTTAAAATGTCGGCCGTTCGCACCATCATCCCCACGACCTGGATTTCCATTTACCGGATTGATACGGAGAAACGCCAACTCCACTTTGAGCACCTGCGCTCGACCCTCAACGCCACCAAGGGAATGATCGTCGTCTGGCATTTTACCGAAGTATCGAATGGCGTTCAGGTTGAAATAACTCACGATTTGGATTTGCGCTGGCCCCTGATCGGTGGCTTTGTATCCAGATACATCGTGGGTTTATTTTTTATACATCATATTGCTTCCCGCACCCTGGCGGGACTTAAGCGTAAAGTTGAAAGCATGCCTTCATGAGTAGTTCACGCGTGGTTATTACTGGAATTGGCGCGCTGACCTGTATTGGACACGGACGCAAGGGACTCTGGGACGGAATCCTGCGCGAACAATCAGGCATCGGCCTCATCACTCGATTTGATACCGCCCATTACGACGCCAAGTGTGCGGGCGAAATCAACGACTTCAATGCCGCCGATTATTTTCCGCCGCATAAACTCAAACGGGTCGACCGCTATGCCCAATTCGCGCTCGTTTTGACCCACCAGGCTCTTGATGACGCCGGTTTGAAATTAACGCCGGAACACCCGCGCACCGATGTCGGGGTCAGCTTCGGCACCGCATTGGGCGGCATCACCACGGCCGAAAACATTCACGAACGCTTCGTCCATGAAGGAATTCGCGCCATCCCAGCCGCCCTTGCCCTCCAGGTCTTTGGCGGATCAGGCCACAGCAATATCTCCATCGCGTACGGCGCTCGAGGCTATAGCACAACCAATTCCAATAGCTGCGCCTCCGGCACCGTCGCCATCGGGGAAGCCTTCCGCATCATTCGCGAAGGAAAGGCGCAGGTCATGATCGCCGGCGCTGCCGAGGCTCCGCTCGCGCCCCTCACCTTCGGTGCGTTCGACACAATCAAATCGATGTCCAAGGAAATCAAAAATCCCCAAAGTGCCTGTCGTCCTTTTGACGTTCACCGCTCTGGTTTTGTCATGGCCGAAGGCGGAGGCAGCGTCATCCTCGAATCGCTGGAACATGCGCGCGCGCGCGGCGCTCATATCTACGCGGAGGTTCTCGGCTATACGCTGAACAATGATGCCTATCACATGTCCTCCTCGCTTCCCGAGGGAGAATCGGCCATTGAAGCCATGCGGGGCACCCTCGACGAAGCCGGACTGCGCCCCGACCAGATTGATTACATCAACGCACATGCCAGCAGCACGCCGATGAACGATGGCACGGAAGCCAAAGCCGTCTCGAAATTCTTCGGCAAAAAAACGCCAGCCATCAGCGGCACAAAAGCCTACTACGGCCATCCCCTCGGCGCGTCCGGCGCCATCGAAGCCGCCATCTGCTGCCTGGCGATGGAGCATAGCCACATCCCGCCCACCCTCAATTGCCACGAACCGTGTGAAGAAATCACTCCCGGCTTCGATTTGGTCCGACTCAAGGGACGCTCCCAGCCGATCAAGTACGCTCTCAGCAATTCCTTCGGTTTCGGCGGCATCAATGCCTCGCTCGTCTTCGGTAAAGTGGAGTAGGTTCAGACAAAACAGTCCATGTAGCGGCGGTCTATGACCGTCGCTAATTAAATTCAGTAAAATGCGACGGTCATAGACCGCCGCTACATTAATTGCTGAATGTTCCTCAATACGAAAATCTTGTTAATCCTGTCCAAAAATTTCCCATGTCTTCTCACGACGTCATCATAGTCGGTGCAGGGCCAGCCGGTTCCATAGCCGCGCTTATGCTGGCTCGCGCGAGACATCGCGTCGCGTTGCTCGACCGGGCTGCTTTTCCCAGGGCAAAGGTCTGCGGCAACTGCATCAACCCCGCCGCGTGGGACATCTGGCAGCGTCTCGGCCTTAAGAATTCCTTCGAAGCGCTGCCGCACCAGGAACTTTCCGGTTTTACGCTTCAATGTGAAGACCGGACAATCTACCGCCAAGCCTTTCGTTCACCGCAGCATGGCCCGCGCGCCATCGCCCGCGATGTATTCGATGACTGGTTGCGCCACGAAGCCGAAAAAGCTGGCGCCGAGTTTTTTCCTGAAACTACCGTCACAGGAATTGATCCTAAGGGCATCGTACAAACTTCCCGTGGAGATTTTTCCGGAAAACTGATTTTCGGCGCGGATGGCCGCAACTCCATTGTTGCGCGACAAAGCGGACTCATGCCCGCGCCGCGTCGATGTCATCGCGTCGCATGGCAGGTTTCCATTCCTGCCCCGTCCGAGCTCGACGATCAAATCCACATGCATCTTTTTGAGGAAGGTTATTTTGGTTATTGCCGTCATAGCGCCACCGAAGCCGTAATCAGCATGGTGCTCGATTCACGCCGGACACAGGATCCGCTTCATCTCGTGCGACGTTATTTTCCTCATTTCGCGGAACAAAATTGGTTGCGTATGAATCCCATCACGCGCGCGCCTGCCCGAACCGGTTCCGGTCGCGTCTGGCTTCTTGGCGATGCCGCCCGGGTCGTCGAGCCTTTCACCGGCGAAGGCATTTACTTTGCCCTTGCCACCGGACTCCTCGCCGCCGAAGCGGCGCAGAAGGGACTCGCCCGCAACAATCCCGCATCGGCGCTTGGTACTTATTCCCGCTCCCACTGGCTGCTCTACGCCCGTCGCGCCTGGGTCAACACCCTCGTCCGATGGAGCCTGACCACACCCAGCCGCACCGTGCGTCTTTTACGAAAAATGGAACACCTGCCCAGCTTCGTTTCCTTCCTCTCCCATCGCGTTCACGCAACGTGAAACCGTAGTGGCAGTTTTTAATCCCAAGGCAAAGACGCAAATTATTTGCATAATGTAATTGCAAGCTAATTGCGTCTTTGTTAATTACTTTTACAAGTAACTTGCATCTATTTTAACGCTCGGATGAAAAATCAAATGAATCTCAACTCCAAAATTATCCTTACACCCCTGCTGATATTCACTCTCTCAGGAACTTTTACCGCAAAGGCCCAAATCGTTTCGCCTTCCATGGATAGCGTGGGCAAGCCACCAGCCGCCACGACTCAACTGGATACCATCATCGTGACGAGTTCGCTCGATGCGCAGAGAGATGAAATTGCCCCGGAACTTGGGGCTACGGTTTACAACATCAACCAAGGCCAGATCCAAACGCAGTCCCAGGGAGACAATGCTTCCTTCAACCAGACCCTGTTGCGCGCCCCAGGTGTCGCCGAGGATTCTTTTGGGCAACTCCACGTTCGCGGCGAACACGCCAATCTTCAGTATCGGATCAACGACGTCCTCATACCCGAAGGGCTGACCGGCTTTGGGCAGGAACTGGACACACGCTTTCTCAGCAGCGTTTCCATCATCACTGGAGCACTGCCTTCACAATATGGCTTTCACACGGCCGGAATTATCGATGTACATACCAAGAATGGAGCGTTCAATCCGGGCGGAGGTTTCAGTCTCTACGGGGGAAGTTTCGATACGATCAATCCAAGATTTCAATACGGCGGCACCAGCGGGAAATGGAATTATTATTTTACGGGAAGCTTCCTGAAAAACGGACAGGGTATTGAAAACCCAGTTAACAGCACCAACCCCATCCATGATGATTCTCAGAGGTATAGCGGATTCGGCTATCTGGAATACGTCATCGATAAGACCAGCCGGTTCAGCATTATTATTAGTGGGGAACAGGCTCAACACCAGATTCCGAACAATCCCGGCCAACCCGGAAATTTTATTCTTGCCGGACTTCCAATCGATCCCAGCACGGGGAATTCCACATTCAACTCTGCCAATCTCAACGAAAACCAAAACGAACAAAATTACTACGCCGTCGAATCTTACCAAAAAACGGTCGATGCTGTCAGTTTCCAGCTTTCGACCTTTCAGCGTTTCAGTAGTGTCTTGTTCCGACCGGACCAGGTTGGCGATCTTGTGTTTAATGGTGTGGCCAGCCGGGTAAACCAGAGCCTCTTTGCCAACGGTCTTCAGGGAGATGCAAGCTGGGCGATAAACGATGAGCACACCTTGCGCGGTGGCATACTCGTCAATATCCAATCCACGCAATCGACCCAGGACGACCATGTCTTTCCCGTCGATGGCATGGGCAATATCGGGACAACTCCAATCGACGTTCAGGACGGCAGAAATCGTGTCGGCGCGGAATATGGCTTCTATCTGCAAGACGAGTGGAAGGTTATTCCGACTGTCACCATCAATTATGGCGGACGTTTTGACGTGGTGGATGCTTATGACCACGAGAACCAATTGAGTCCCCGGCTAAATGTCGTATGGGAAACCACGCCGGATACAACCCTTCATGCGGGTTACGCCAGATACTTTACCCCTCCACCTCAGCAAGAAGATGCTCCGGTCAACATCACTAAATTTATCGGCACGACCAACGAACCCGAGGTATTGGCACAAAGTTCTCCCAAGGCCGAGCGTGCCGACTATTTTGATATCGGAGCAACGCACCAATTCAACAATTTCGGGATCGGTACGCTTTCAATCGGAGTCGATGCTTATTACAAGCAGGCGAAAAACCAACTTGATGACGGGCAATTTGGCGCTGCCGTCATCTTGCAGCCCTTTAATTACGAACACGGGCAGGTCGATGGCGTCGAGTTCACCGGGAATTACCAGGCCAAAGGAATCATCGATGAGAAGGATGTCTTCAACACTTATGCCAATTTTGCCGTGAGTGAAGCTTTTGGGGAGAACATCACCTCAAATCAGTATGAGTTCGGCGCAGATGATCTGGCTTATATCAGTAGCCACTATATTTATCTGGATCACAACCAGACTTACTCCGGTTCTTTGGGAGCATCCTACTCTTTATGGAATAGCACGATTTACGCGGACATCCTTTACCAGGACGGCCTGCGTCGCGATATCAATAGCGCACCCAACGGAGGCCGATTGCCCTCTTACTATCCGCTAAATATGGGCGTTTCACACTTGTTCCATGTGCCGGGATTTACGGACGTCAGTCTGCGCTTTGACGTGGTGAATGTCCTGGATCAAGCCTATGAGATTCGTGATGGGACAGGCGTGGGCGTAGGTGCCCCTCAATGGGGATCGCGACGCGGCTATTATGGAGGAGTTACTCTCGCGTTCTAGCAGTAACAAAAAAAGCGGCTCAATTGCTTGAGCCGCTTTTTTGAAAATAGTTTACGGTTTGGTTTAGTAACGACCGCGACCGCGATCTCCACGATCGCCACCGCCGCCACGACGATCTCCGCCGCGACGATCTCCGCCGCCGCCACCGCCGCCGCCACGAAATCCACCGCCTCCACCACCACCGCCGCCGCCTTCGCGCTGTTCCATGGGACGCGCTTCGTTAACGGTCAGGGCGCGGCCATTGATTTCCTGGCCATGGAACTTGGCGATGGCAGCTTGCGCTTCTTCCGCCGTTCCCATTTCCACGAAACCGAAGCCACGGGGGCGACCTGTTACGCGATCATTGATCATTTGAACCCGGGCGACATTGCCCGCCTGGGCAAAGAGATCGGTCAGGTCGTTTTCCGTCATGCTGAAGGGCAGATTGCCCACATAGAGTTTTACGCTCATTTTTTCCTTCTTGGATGGGTTTAGTGTTTTCGGGATCCGATCTACGCTGCCACTGAGCTAAAACTCACCTAGCACCGAACGATCAATTTACCGTACGAAAACGCATCGTAGGTTAAGAAAGACCCCGCGCAAGAAAATTCGAGAAAGGAAACCTTCATGGAACTTAATGGAATTTCAACCGGATTAACGGGATTAAATCTTCTTCGATGAGACGGCCAAAAGCCGGGGAATTAAAATTTCGAGAAAAATTTCATAATCTCGTTGTCTAGTAAGTTTCTTCCGTTACGATACGGCGCGATGATTGTTTCCCGTCCAAAGCTTTCGTGGTTTGAGAACCTCTACCTGCCCGGTATTTTCCAGGGCATGACGATTACCGCACGCCATTTCATCGACCACCTGCTCGGTCGTTGCAAGGTAACCATGCAGTATCCCGAGGAAAAGTGGCCCATGCCCGACGGTTACCGTGGCGCGCCCACCCTGGTGAAGGACGAAACGGGCCGTGAAAAATGTGTCAGTTGCCAGCTCTGCGAATTTATCTGCCCGCCCCGCGCCATTCGCATCAAGCCGGGTGAAATCCCGCTCGATTCTCCTTTTGCAAAAGTTGAAAAAGCCCCGCAAGCCTTCGACATCGACATGATCCGGTGCATTTATTGCGGTTTATGCGAGGAAGTCTGCCCCGAGGAGGCCATCTTTCTGCTTAAGGATTACGCCATCACCGGAGTCACCCGCGGCGAAATGATTCATGACAAAGAGAAGCTTTACGAACTGGGCGGCACGCTGCCCAAGCCCATTCACAAATGGGACGAAAACAAATAATAGAAGTGGGGAAAGAGTGCTGGCATCCTGCGGAACCGTATTCCGGAAAGTAGATCATCAAGAGAAGAATGAACCCATGCCAATGGCTACCATCACCCCTGCGCTCGCATTGCGTCCCTGCCTGAAATTTTAACCCATCATGGAAACCTTCTTCTTCTGGTTATTTTCCATCGGCATGATCCTTTTTGGTCTCGGGGTCATTCTTAACCGGAATGCCGTCGCCAGCGCCCTCTGTTTTGCCTTCACCATCGTCTTCATGTCGGCGCTCTTCGTCATGCTCAGCGCCTTCTTTCTTGCCGCCGTGCAAATTCTCGTCACCGCCGGGGCAGTCATGGTTCTCTTTCTTTTCATCATCATGCTTCTGGATCTCACGGCCATGGAACATGTTCCCCGCCAGAAAGTCTGGATGGGTTGCGCGCTGGTTCTTGGACTGGGTTTCATCTACATCGTCGCGCGTACACTCTATGCCACGCCCGGTGGATCGATCACCGCAGACTCGACTCCCCTCCCCCTGCAAACCTCCGATGACACCCACCAGATCGGACGCCTTCTCTTCACCACCTATGTCGCTCCTTTTGAAATCACCAGCTTGATCATCCTCGTGGCCACCATCGGCGTGATCGTGCTTTGCAAACAGGATGAACCACGCCCTCCTTCTCCTGGAGAAGATGCCACCCGCAAAACACCTCCAGTCGAATCCAAAAAAGAGACCTCCCTTACCCGTTGACCTAAAGCCATGGAAATCACCTTGAATCATTATTTGGCCGTTGCCGCCACCCTCTTTGTCATCGGACTTATGGGCGTGATCATACGACGCAACCTCCTGGTTATTTATATGTCACTCGAAATGATGCTGCAGGCCGCCAACCTCACCCTCGTCGCCTTTAGCCGGTTCAATCACCGGATCGACGGCCAGGTCTTCGTCTTCTTTGTCATCACCGTCGCTGCTGCGGAGGTTGCGGTCGGGCTCGCCCTCATCGTCGCTCTCTACCGCCTCAAGCAAACCACCCAGGTCCAGGACCTCACCACGCTCAAGTTCTAATATTTTTCTTTTATGGACATTGCCTGGCTTCTCCTTCTCCTGCCGCTCGCCGCTTCCATTGCGATCCTGCTTCATCTCCATCGCAAGCCCGATATGGCTATTTTTGCCTCGGTCGGTTCGGCGGCTCTTTGTTTTGTCGTCGCCCTTGGCGTTGCTTGGGGCAAAGTTCCGGAACCAGCCTCCCTGACCTGGATTTCTTTTCCTGCCACCACAATGTCCCCCGATTTCACGATCGACCTGGGGATGATCTTCGACCCCCTTTCGAAAGGCATGCTTCTTGTCGTCACCGGGGTCGGCCTCCTCATTCACATCTATTCCATCGGCTACATGGCGCACGATCCGAGCAAGGGCCGCTTCTTCGGCGGTCTCTCGATCTTCATGTTTTCCATGACCGGGATCGTCCTGGCCACCAATCTTATCATGCTCTTCTTTTTCTGGGAGGGCGTCGGTCTTAGCTCCTATCTCCTCATCGGTTTCTGGTACTCAAAGGAAAGCGCGGCCGCTGCCGCCAATAAGGCCTTCGTCTGCAATCGCCTGGCCGACTTCGGCTTCATGATTGGCATTCTAACTTTCTGGCTCCTGATGGGCACCGTCTCCGTCAGATCCGTTGACCTCGCCGAAAGCTACTCCTCCAGTTCCCTTCCCCAGGTTCAAAGCATTCTCACGCAAGCCGAAATGGCCGTGCATCATGCGCCAGCGATTTTAGTCCGCCATACCGGTGGCATCGCCACCTCTCCCTACCTCCTCACCTTTATGGTGCTCGGCCTCTTCTGCGGTTGTGTCGGGAAATCGGCCATGGTTCCCTTCCACGTCTGGTTGCCCGATGCCATGGAAGGTCCCACGCCGGTCTCGGCACTCATCCACGCCGCCACCATGGTTGCCGCGGGCGTCTATATGCTTTGCCGCATCTATCCCCTGCTCCTTCTATCCCCCGCTGGCATGTTCATCATAGCCATCATCGGCTGTTTCACCGCCATCTTTGCCGCCCTTATCGCCGTCCAGCAAAATGACATCAAGCGCATCCTCGCCTACTCGACCCTCTCGCAACTCGGCTACATGGTCATGGCCGTCGGCTGCGGCGGCCCCGATGCCGCCATGTTCCACCTGACCACCCACGCCTTCTTCAAGGCGCTCCTATTCCTTGCCGCTGGCTCCGTCATCCATGCCCTCCATGAAGAACAGGACATCTGGAGAATGGGCGGCCTCGTCAAAAAAATCCCCCTCACCTTCTGGACTTTTGCCATTGGCATGCTCGCGCTCATCGGCTGCCCTCCGTTCGCGGGATTTTTCAGCAAGGACTACGTGCTCTCCGTCGCCTACGCCTACCATCCCGGTTTCTACTGGGTCGGCGTCATCACGGCTTTTCTTACCGCCTTCTATATGACGCGCCTCATGGTCGTGACCTTCTGGGGATCGGCCCGCACGCCCGCCGCCGAGCACCCGCATGAATCGCCCCCAATCATGACCGTCCCACTGGTCATCCTCGCCGTTCTTTCCGTCATCGGTGGCTGGAGCATCGCCGGATTCGGCATTCAGGATCATTTCCATCAGTGGACCACTACCCTCCCCGGCAATGTTCCCATCCCTGAAGCCAATTTCTTCCTCGGAAAAATTGTGCCGATTGCGGTGGTTATCCTCGGCGTCGGCTCCGCCTACCTCCTCTATTGGGGCCGTAACAGCGATCCCCTCAATATCAACGTCCTGGCTCAAAAATTCTACATCGACGAAATCTACGACCGCAGCCTGGTCGGCGGCACAACACTTACCGCCAGTGTTTTCAGCTGGCTCGACCGATGGATCCTGGAAGGCGTCATCATTCGCGGCATGGCTTACCTCAGCGTTGGCGTGGGTGAAATGCTCAAACTTTTCCAGACTGGCAGTCTTCAGGCCTACGCCTTCCTCTTCAGCCTCGGCGGCGCACTTCTGATTTACTTCACTCTTTTTACGCACTAGCCCCTCATGAATTCCTCCGTTTCACCCCTTCTTTTCCTGCTCCTCGCACCGCTTGGGGCCATATTCTTCATCATCGCCAAGGCTCCCGCGCGTCGCGTGGCCGGGATCGCCGCCCTCTTCAATCTTGCCCTCTCTCTCGGTCTTCTCTGGAACTATCCCGCCGCGCAGGGAAATTTCGCCTACGTGATGGATTATGCCTGGGCCAGCCTTCCCGGCCTGCCACCCATCCGATTTCATCTCGGTGTGGACGGCATCAGCCTTCCTCTTGTCTTCCTGACGTCCATCGTCACTTGTGCCGCCATTGCCATTTCCTCCCCAAACATCCGACGCGCGCCTGAATACTACTGCTATCTCCTGCTCATGTCGCTTGGCGCCATGGGTGCCTTCATCTCACTCGATCTCTTCTTCTTCTACATTTTCCATGAATTCGCCCTGATCCCCACCTTCCTCCTTATCGGCATCTGGGGTACGCAAAACCGGCAATTCGCCGCCTTTCAAGTCACGCTCTATCTCATGGCGGGCAGCCTCATCCTTTTGGCTGGGCTGGTCGCATTGGTCATGGCGCTCCCTGTTTCGGCCCGCACGTTCGACATCGTCGCGCTGCAAACCTATCTCCACGACTATCCACTTGCCGAGGCCTCGCAGTACATCATCTTCCCCTTGTTGCTCATCGGATTTGGCATTCTCGTGGGCCTTTTCCCTTTCCATTCCTGGGCGCCTCCAGGTTATGCCTCCGCTCCGCCAGCCGCCGCCATGCTCCATGCCGGTGTCCTGAAAAAATTCGCCATCTACGGCATGATCCGCATCGCCATTCCGATGGTTCACGATGGCTTCGAAAGCTGCCTCGGCATCTTTCTCACCCTCATGGTCGGCAATTTCCTCTATGCCGGCTTCGTTGCCCTGGCCCAAAAGGAACTCCCCACCATGATCGGGTTCTCCAGCATCATGCACATGGGCTATCTCTTCCTTGGCATCGCCTGCTGGAACAGCCTCGGCGTCAGCGGTGCCGTGATTCTCATGGTCGGTCACGGTCTTTCCGCCGCACTCCTCTTCGGCTTGAGTGGCGAGATCACACAGCGCGCCGGTGAAAACCGTTTCGCAGAACTGGGCGGCCTGGCCAAACGCGCACCTGTCCTTGCCGTTCTCTTCAGCTTTGCTTCGATGGCCACGATGGGCGTGCCCGGTCTGGCCAACTTCGCCGGGGAATTGATGGTCTTTTTTGCCTCCTACGCCTCAATCCTTCCTCTCATGGCGATCATCGCCGTTTTCGGCACCGTCATCACTGCCATTTACCAGCTCCGCGCCATTAAAAGTATCTTCTATGGTTCGATGCCGGAACGGTTTGCGCCTCACAAGATCGCCGCGACTTCCCCCGGAGGCGAGGCCATCGAAGCTCCGGGCATGACTGATACCTCCACTGTCGCCGAGTACGCACCCTATGTCCTTCTCATTCTCGCCTCGCTGGTCATTGGCTTCATGCCCTTTATGCTTCTGCACATGGTGCAGCCAAGCGTTTCACTTTTGCCCTACATAGACACCCAAAGATAGTCCAAGATGATTTCCACTTCCCACCTCCCCTACATGGCTCCCGAAATATTGCTCACGCTCTGGGCCATGGTTCTGCTTCTTGCCGAGGCCTTTCTTTCCCTTACGCCGCGCACCACTGCACGACTGGCTTTGGCAGGCATCGGCGTCACGGCAATTCTCACGCTGCTTCTGCAAGTCTCTCCCACCGGATCGACGTTATTCTGGGGTGATCTTTGCAAGTGGGACGGAGCAGCCAAATTCTTCCACCTCTTCTTCCTCGCTGTAGCCGCTCTCGTCATCTGGATGGGCGATGAAGTCCAGGAACCGGTCGCCTCCCACGGTGGTGAATTTGCCATCATGCCCCTTTTCACCACCGTCGGACTGATGCTTCTCGCCTCGGCCAACGATTTCATGGTTCTTTTCGTCGCACTCGAACTGGTCACCATTTCATTTTACATCCTCGTCGCCTACCAACACCGCAGCCTTGTTGCGCTCGAGGCGGGCGTTAAATATCTCATCCTCGGCGCGCTCTCCTCGGCTTTTCTGGTCATGGGCATCGCCTACATTTTCGGCATCACTGGCACGACTCATTTCGATAGCATCACGTACACATGCCATTTGTACGCCAACCATTTGCGGGCGTTGCCTGTCGGCATCAGCTTTGGACTTCTCTTGGTACTGGTCGGAGTCGGTTTCAAGATCGCCATGGTGCCCTTTCATATCTGGGCACCCGACGTTTATGAAGGCGCGCCCAACTCGATCACCGCCTTCCTCTCGGTCGGCTCAAAAGCGGGAGGCCTCATCATCCTCATGCGTATTGTGCTGAGCGTTTTTGGCGGACAGGGCGGCGTCGAAATCTGGTATCCCGTACTTTATATCGGAGCCATTCTCTCTCTCATTCTCGGCAATCTTGCCGCCATTCCTCAACGCAACCTCAAGCGCCTCCTTGGTTATTCGAGCATCGGCCACAGCGGATTTATCCTCGTCGCCGTGATTGGTTCCGCCGCAACTTTGCCGGGAAGACCTCATGCGTCCGTGGCCGACATGGCGCTGGGCCAGACCACCGTCAGCGTCTATCTGGTCACCTATCTCCTCGCCACCTTCACCGCCTTCATCGTGCTGGCCATTCTCAACCGCCGTCTTGCCGGACTCGAAATCCATCACCTCGCCGGTCTCTCCCAACGCTCGCCTTTGCTCGCCGCCGCATTCGCCCTCTCGCTCATTTCCCTCGCGGGTGTTCCACCCATGAGCGGATTCATCGCCAAGGCGCTCGTCATCCTCGTCGCCTGGAACCATCACCTCTACACGCTTCTCTTCATCACGCTCTTCGCCGCCGTCGCAGCCCTCTACTACTACCTCGGCCCGATCAAGGCGATGTACTGGTCGGAGCCGCTCGATGAAACACCCATTCGCATCAACCGCTCCACCACCGTTGTCCTTTCCGTTCTCATGGTTCTCCTCATCGTCACCGGCTTCTGGGCCCAATCCATTTCCGTCATGGTCACCGGCTCAACGCTGGCGCAAACCGATTCCGCCGCGCCTGCGCACGTGGCCCTAGCGCAGCATTAAAGCATTTTGAGGTAGGCGCACTTCTCTCTCTGTCATCCTTCGGTAGTCGCGGCAGCAAGCCGCGCCCTGAGCGAAGTCGAAGGGGGGAACCGAGATCCTGCGGACGGCGGTAAACTTATACTTAACCTTACTGCCATCCGCAGGATTGCAGTCGAAGGATATGGCTGGATGGTAGTGATCTAATTTGAATTAATCAGGATCAAAATTATGATTGCGACTGCTATTAAAAGAGCGACCTTAAAATAAACGGAGCGTCTAAAGGCGCGTTGCTGAAATGGCTCATCCTTCACGCATTGGTTTTGCCACAAACCGACGCCTCCCCAAGAAGCAAAGGGGCCGGACTTTCTACTTTCATGCTTGCGCATTGTCTCCTTATCCACGCCACAAAGCTAGCGGCGTGGAACTGCCAATGCAAGGGACGTCCCAGAACCTTGGATACATTACGTCTTAGCCTTTCCGATTTAGATTTCAAATTAGGACACGACCCCCAGCGAGGATCGCTTGCGTCTCAGGCCCATTGACCGCATATTAGCGGGTATGGAAGCAGTCGAAGCGGCCAAGCCCGCCATCAATTACAAAATCGGCAACGAGAAGCTTTGCAAGATCACCGAAACGGCCTCGCAAAAACTCACCTCCTTGCTCACCCGCCAGGGACGCCCCAACGGAGCGTTGCGGATCGCCGTAGTCGGCGGTGGCTGTTCGGGCCTTCAGTACAAGATGGATCTCGTCGATGGCCCCGCCAATCGCGACATCATGGTTCGCTCCAGCAACGTCAATGTCGTTATCGATCCCAAGAGCGCGCTCTTTGTTTCCGGCTCACTCCTCGATTTCAGCGATGACCTGCAAAAAGGCGGCTTCAAGGTAACCAACCCGACCGCTTCCGCTCACTGCTCCTGCGGTGAAAGTTTCAGCGCTTAGCGCTGTGTTAGAATCCCCACCTATGACTCTTCCAGCCACGACTGCACGTATTTTCACCCTGGCTCTCCTTCTGGGCCTTGCCGGTTGCGAAAATAAAAAACAAGAACCCTCGCCAGCTTCGCCCCAAACCCAGGCTCAACCGGAGCAAGCCAAGCCAAAAATTACCAAGCTCGACGATCTGCCCCGCCACACCTATCCCGTGCAGGGCAGCGTCACCGATCTTATCACCTCGACGGAAAAATTTACGCCTTTTGCCGCGCAGGTTCGCGCCGATATCGAAAAAGACCTGGCCTCCTACGACATCGAAGACAAAACGACGCTCAAGAATCTCAAGGGACTCCTCGTCACGCTCGATCTCCTGGAGGGTAAGAATGCCGAGGCGCGCGCGCTGATCACCGAATTGCGCAACCTCGAGGATAAACCCGCCTTGAAGCTTACCACCGGGTTCATCACCGAGGTTCGTCTCGATGTGCAGGACCAGACCAAACAAACCGATTTCACCCAGCCCGCCTTTCAGCAAGCCTTTCAAAAAGCTTTGACCGAGCGCGCGGGTGCCCTGCCGTGGAAAGACGTTCAGGATGTCTTGAAGCAGACCAAGGCCAGTTTTGAAATTCGCAGTCGCAACCTGTTGCTCGGCGCCGTCAAAAGCGAAATCGAGCCTGCGGTTAAAAAAACCGGATCGCTCAGCAACGATTTGGCCGATTCGGTCATCGGCATTCGTTCCGGCCTCGAAATTTCGATTCCGCTTAAGGCTCCCATCGTGGCAGCGCTTGGCGCAGTCATACAGAGCCATAACGTGGCCAAAAAAGATATTTGGAAAGATCGTGCTGTCTCCCTGACGCCGGATCAAAAAGGAACGCCCGTGGTCATCGGTATCTGGGATTCAGGCGTCGATCCCAAGGTCTATCCGAAGCAACTTTTTGAGGATCCTGCACTGGCAAAATTAGCAATTACCAGTGGCCCGGACATTAGATTTCCAGTCGATCTTCATGGCATCGCCTTCGATCTCCACTCCAATCGCGTTCATGGCGAACTTTATCCCCTCGGCAATGATGCCAAGCGCGTCCCTGAACTCAGTCCCCAAATCAAAGGCATGCTCGACCTCCAGGCGTCCGTGCAGAGCCCGGAAGCCACCGCTCTACTCGCCAAGCTGAACAGCCTCTCATTAGACCAGGTCAAGCCGTTCAAGGAAGACATGGGGCTTTTCGGTAATTACATCCACGGCACCCATGTCGCGGGAATCGCCTCGGATGGTAATCCCTTCGCCCGCCTTCTGATCGCCCGCATCACCTTCGACTACCATGTCATCCCGGAAAAGCCGACGGTGGAACAAGCGCTCAAGGACAACGTGGCAACCCAGACCACGGTCGATTATTTCAAACAACACAATGTTCGTGTCGTCAACATGAGCTGGGGCGGTTCGCTTAAGGGTGTGGATGAAGCGCTCGTGCTCAATGGTGAGGGCGATGCCGAGAAACGCAAAAAAGAAGCCCGTGAGATTTTCGACATCGGCAAGAACGGCCTCTACGCCTCGCTCAAAAGCGCGCCCGACATCCTGTTCATCACGGCAGCCGGCAACAGCAACAACGACGTGAACTTCGATGAGGTCGTCCCCTCCTCCCTCGTCCTGCCCAACCTCATCACCGTCGGAGCGGTCGATCAGGCAGGCGACGAAACTTCTTTCACAAGTTTTGGCAGCAATGTCATCGCCTACGCCGATGGATTTGAAGTGGAAAGTTTTATTCCCGGCGGCAGCCATTTGAAACTCTCCGGCACCTCGATGGCCTCGCCCGAAGTCGCCAACCTGGCCGCCAAACTTTTTGCCCTCGATCCCACTCTCAAACCCTCCGATGTCATCGACTTGATCAAGGGAGGCCTGGAACAAAACGCCCAGGACAAGCGCATCCTTCTCCTCAACCCGAAAAAATCGGTGGAACTTTTAAATGCCCGGCTCGCTCATAAAAATTAAATATTTTGAGACGAAAATCCTATTGTGACAATTAAGTGACAATCAGAACTCGTTCGTCTAAAGGGTTTTAATGGCAAATCGAAGACAAAGACGCCGTCCCAATAAAATCAGGTCCCTTTCGGCCAAAGAGGTCTCCGTCCTGGCCTGGATTCAGGACGCTTATGGCAATGTTCTCCTGGTGCAACAGACCGCCGGAAGGCAGTTGTGGTCGCTGCCCGGTGGCAAAGTTCGCGCCTCGGAAGCGCTCAAGCAAGCCTTGCGCCGCGAAATAAAAGAGGAGATTGGCCTGACGGTTATTTCCGCCAAGGTAATCGATCTTTTTGATCGTCCACAAAAATCGGGACTGGCCGTACTCTTCCATACCACGTTGCGAAAAGGTCGCCTCAAGCTGGAAGAAACCGAAATCAAGAACGCGGCTTTTGTCGGCAAGCTTCCACGCAACGCGACCCCTTCTGTGCGCTATTTCTGGCAACGTCAGTTTCCCTCTCTCAGTGCCCGGGGAAATGTCCTCCACATCTAGCGATCCAGATCGAGGCTTTAAACATCCAGAAATTCGCGAACGAAATCGTTCTGCGGATTTTTACGCAACTCCGCAGGCACACCAATTTGCTGGATGCTTCCCTGGTTGAAAATCACCACGCGATCGGCCAGTTCAAAGGCTTCATCCTGATCGTGCGTGACAAAAAGCGAGGTCAGATGCGTCTGGTCATGGAAATGCCGCAACCATTTGCGAAGATCTTTCCGTACCCTCGCATCAAGCGCGCCGAAGGGTTCGTCGAGAAGGAGCACACGCGGCTCAATGGCCAATGCCCGCGCCAGGGCAACGCGCTGACGCTGCCCGCCTGAAAGCTGGGAAGGCAACCGTTTTTCATAACCTTCGAGTTGAATGAGTTTAAGCAGCTCGCTTACACGGCTGATGATCGCCGCTGAATCAGGGCGATTTTTTCTTGGAATGACACGCAGGCCAAATGCAATATTTTCAAAGACGTTCATGTGTTGGAACAGCGCATATTGCTGAAAGACAAAACCCGCGCGGCGTTCGTAGGCGCTTTTTTCCGTCACATCCTCATCCGCAAAAATGACCTGTCCCTCGTCGGGAATTTCCAGCCCGGCAATGACACGCAGCAAAGTGGTTTTTCCGCTGCCACTGGGCCCAAGCAATGCCAGTAATTCGCCCCTTTCCACCCGCAACGAAACATCGTGCAGCGCTGGAAAAGTGCCAAATTGCTTGGAGATATGATTAACGGCGACGCCCATGAGTTTTTTAGGAAAAAAATTAGTGTGTCCGAATGATGTTGTGGGCCAACCGGCGCCATTCAAGCCCGACTTTGATAGCCAAGGTAACGACGGATAAAAATAGCAAAATGGAAGCCAAGGCAAAAGCACGGGGCATTCCCTGGTCCAGACCAAGGTAATATTGCTCGATTTGGAGAGGAACAGTAATCCGATCCTCCACACTTCCCGCCAGCACCGAGACCGCGCCGAACTCGCCCATCGCACGTGCGTTGCACAGGATCATGCCGTAGAGCACACCCCACTTGATCTTGGGAAAAGTGACGCGCCAGAAAAGTTGCCAGCCGTTGGCCCCAAGCGTGAGGGCGGCTTCCTCCTCTGCTTTTCCCTGGGATTGCATGAGCGGAATGAGACCGCGCGCGACAAATGGAAAGGTGACAAACGCGGTGCCCAAAACAATTCCCGGATAGGCGAAAATAATCTGTATCCCGTGCGTATCAAGCCAGGTCCCCAGCCATCCCTGCCGGCCAAAGATAAGTGCAAAAACCAGACCGCCAATGACCGGCGACACCCAGAGTGGTATTTCGATCAGGGAGATCAGGAGCGCCTTGCCCCGAAATTGAAAATGGGTGACGGCCCATGCTGCGGAAATACCGAAGAGAGTATTTAGAGGCACGACCGCCAACGCGACCAACAGTGTAAGACGAATTGCGGTGAGGCTGTGCTCCGCGCACAGGGTATCCCAGTAAAATCCGAAGCCGTTATGAAGAGCTTCAATCAAAATCACGCAAACCGGAAAGACCAAAAAGATAAAAATAAAAGCGAACACGATTCCGATCAGGAGGTAACGCACCAGCCAGTTGTCCGCCGTTGCGCGCCTCATGCCAGCCTCCGGCGATGGATCACAAAATGCTGGAGCAGATTGATCGCAGCCACGATGAAGAAGGACATGAGCAGCATGACCAATCCCAGTCCAGCCGCTCCGACATAGTCATATTCCTCCAGCTTCATGATGATGAGGTGAGGCGTTATTTCGGTGAGATAGGGGATATTGCCGGAGATAAATACGATGCTCCCGTACTCTCCCACCGCGCGTCCAAAAGCCAGCATGACTCCCGTCAAAAGGGCTGGATAGACGGCGGGAAGAATCACGCGACGAAAGGTCTGCCAACGATTCGCGCCCAGGCACGCAGCGGCTTCCTCAGCCTCGGCCGCGAGGGTGGCCATGACAGGCTGTAGAGTACGCACCACAAAGGGAAACCCGATGAAGGTCAAGGCGATCAAAATGCCCCAGGAGGTATAGGATATCTGCCAGCCGAACCAATTGAAGAGAACCTGACCAATATAACCTCCATGCTTGGAGAATATCTGGGTAAGGGCGAGTCCTGCTACGGAAGTCGGCATGGCAAAGGGCAGATCGACCAGGGCATCGACAATTTTTTTTCCGGGAAATTTATAGCGGATCAATGTCCATGCGGCGATGAAGCCGAAAAAGCCATTGATGAGAGCGGCGACAAAGGAGAGTCCAAAACTGAGTCGGTAGCTATCCAGGGACCTGAGGTCAGTCGCTACATCAAAGACATGCCGGACGACTTTGGACAAGTCGGGGTAGTCCGCATTCGGCGTGACTGTCTTGAGCAGGAGCGCCAGCAAAGGCACGAGAACAATGGCGCTAAGATAAAAGAGCGTGAAGCCAAGGGTGAGGTGGAATCCGGGCAGGATATGCTTACGTCGCCGCCCCGAGGGCACTCGAGGCTGATTGAAGACGAAGTCCCCATGGGCTGGAGTACCACCTCTTTTCGCTTCTGAAGATATCACTGTCACGGGCGATGACTCTAAAGCGTGAGCGGTATAATTAAAGCTAAATCTATTGGTTTAGTAGTATTTAGGCTAACAAACTGGCGATTAAAGGATTAACTCTAATCGCCGAAGTCTGAATTAATACGGCGTGAGCGGATTCGTACCAAATGGCACAAGATCCTGATCTACAGCGCGACGTGCACGAAGAACGAGATCGAGCAGGTCTGGATCTTGGTAATCTTGAGGGCCAAGAACGGGGCTGTGCACAGCATCCTCATACCCGTAGTTCGAAGTAATGGGCAGGAGAAAATCATTGGGATGATCGGGGTCGTACGGGAAGATGGGGCCAAAATCCTCAAAGAATGTATTTTTCAGGATGTTGTAGAAAGCGATGTCTCGATCACTGGCGGTTCCGCCATTAATCCGGTCAATGACTCCCTTGAGTTTCAGATTAAACGGCTGAAGCGCTTCCATGATCTGCTGGAAAACCTGGTCGAGATCGCCAGCGGAAGGAGGCATGGATCCCTTGCCCACTTCGCCATTAATACCGTTCAGTGTTGCGATCACATTGCCGTTGGCATCCAATTCATCAACCACGCCCTTGGCGACAAAAACAAAATGACGTCCATTGGCACGATAGTCGGCAAATTCCGTGCCACGAGCAGCGGCGACACCTTCAGGTGTGCGGACTTCATAATCCTGTGTTTCACCGGGACGACGACCCACGCGGGAGAAAACGGTGCCTTGTTTAAGATCGATCATCGTATTACGAGTCGAGCCATTAAGATGCTCGGTGATCTTCACTTCCGAATCGGGAAGAAGACGTGCCGAATTAACTCCGTTCATGAAAACAGCGACTGACGAACCGGCAGGAGTTGAAACCGTCGATCCAGAGGGAATAATCATTCCTTCTTCGCCATCCTTGGTTACACCATTTTCAGTCTTGACCGTTACGGTGCCTTGAATTTCAACAAGTTTCATCTCGCTGGAACTCTCTTGGGGAGCAACGCCATTGGGAGGCGTGACAGGCTCGGCCCAGAAAAGAGGCTCTCTTTTTTGCACGGGCGCAGGAGGCGTATAAGCCACTGAAGAGGGAGCGGTTTCATAGTTAGGCGTGGATGAGAGATCCATGGAAGGAGCAGGAGCATCGCTCGTTGGTGCGGGAGCGCTGGTTGGCGCAGGCATCGAAGGAGCAGGAGCGTACCTATTCATACCCGCCACATCGCGATGCTTGACCGCATGTGAGTTAACCTGCACGAGGCCAATGTAGCCGGGATCAACCGTGACCCTGTCGCTTGAATTGAAGGTCAACGTGACTACTGCCTGCTTGTCGGAATCGACACTTTTATTTGCGACATTAAAATGGAGATCCTGTGCCTGGCTCGGATTCGGCGCCAAAATCGCCGTCAACAAATTATTGGCATCGCGGCCATAACTAACCTGAAATGTAGTGCCGCCAACCGTCACCGGGGCAGAGATGGAAGGGATCGGTAATTCCGCGATGTGTTCGCCCTTGGCCCCGGAAATCACGAGTGAGTCCCGGTTGCCGATGGAAAGGTTAAAGTGGTCATCCCCCAGCACGAAAGAAGTCGCACTAACCAAGAGGGTTAACGCGGTCAGAAGCGTGGAAAACCGAGAAGTAGTAAATTTTTTCCTCATGGTTGATATCTTATATACCATTTAATTAACATGCCTGCAATCATTTTCTGGCACTAACTTGATCCCCTGATCGGTCAAGGAAAAGTGCTCGCCTGTGCATACCATGTAATTCGGGGTATCTGGTCCAAATAAGCCTGATCCTCAGAGGAGAGAGGGGATGTCGTCGAGCTTAGCAAAGCCTTGATTTTTACGTTTAAATTATCGACCTGGTGCAGGGCAAAATTGAGCGTCCTTGCATCCAAAAGGCTCTTTTCGTTCGATGACAGCTTGGGCCAGTGGCAAATTTGCGGGCCTGTCTCGGCGCTGGCCTCCACGTCAGCCGGGTACCAACTCATGTTTCCAACTGCGAGCGGAATCGCGTCGCCAATCAACAAACGCCCGCGCACCAGGCAGACATGAAGTGAAACGGGATCGCTCTGCACAAAAAAATCGGAACTGCCGATGTTCGCCGTCGAGCCGACTCGCCCGCGCACGGCGACATCGGGAATGCGTCCGCCGGAAAGCGCGCCGACTTTGCAAAAGGCCGCTCCCCGCAAAATCTTCACCTCGATCCGGGGCGTCGGCCCGGAGACATCGTAGTGAAATTGGGCCTGCGAATTCGGAACCAGTCGGATGGAGGTATGCCCGCCCACCAGGACTGCCACGGAACCGGTTTCGGCGGTGCTCAGCGTAGCCGCCTCGGGCACTTCCATGTCTTCATTAACGTCGAGCGGTTTGGACTTGGCCGATTTGCTGGTCGCCTCAGTAAGAGTGACTCCGCCCTCCACTTCGGCGACGCGCATGTCGTCGATCGGTACCATGAGCGGTTCGCCCCGGCTGGGTGGCGGGGTAACCGGCTCGATCCAATAATTATTCATCGGTACCCAGGCTCCCTGTTTACCCTTCGCCTCGGGCGTCTGGGTGATGATCGTCTTATCGTGCTGCTGAAATTCGCCCGTGCGCAGCGTGATCATATTTTCAGCCGAGCCGCTCAAGCTTCCAACAAGATGAGGCACCGTATCGGTGAGCAAAAAACGAGTCGATTGATTGACCGGGGCGAACTCCTGTTCACTTGACGCCGAATCGGTGCCGGTATTTTGCGCACCCGCCCCTGACAGGGATGTCATGAGCAAAAGAGCAGCGAGGAAAGTCTTCAAGTTCATGGCGACGGACGAACAAAAAACGAACAGCGAAAACTGTTCCACCCCGAAAGGATTTTGGGAAGCGCGATTCTACTTTTTTTTACAGGTCGCATCGCCAACCACGATCCCGCAGAGGGATGGTGTTGGTTGTGCCTGTTCTCTTTTCTCTTAATACTAAGGACTGGCCCCTTTATGGAAGAGTAACATTTAAGCGGACAAATTCTCTAGATGTGCCGTTGGTTTTAATTTCCACCTCGATAATAGGGTCGCCAGTGTTCGGATCTGAACCCAGATTTTGAGTGATATCTGGAGTCACTGTTTGCCACGTTTTCAAATCGGATGATGTTTGCACGTTAATAGTGATGCCAGTTGCCGACACATTTTGGTGATAGGTGAGAGTCAGATATTGATTGCCCCCGTTGGTTATCATTCCCGCAACAGGCAGCGCAGTGCGAGCCACGGTGCTCATCTGAAGAGTCGGATTGATATTGAAGAAATATTTTAACAAATTGGAAACACCGTCATGTTGAGGAGTAGCTGTCGCTCCACTGGTGGAAGGATCGTTAAGTTGTTGTGTTGTAAAATAAGTTGATGCCCAAGTAGAAAAGTTTTCCGTGACAGTAAACTGGAGGGTATTTCCGTTCATGGTGAAAAATCCATTAACCGGTCCGGTTATTGAAAAATCAGAAGCTGAAAAAGTTGTTGAGCTAAAAGTAATTAGATTATAGGTCCCATGTCCCGTAAATGTCGGCAGGGCATTAAAATTAAAAGTATACCCCGAGCCAGAACCAGAAAGTCCTTTTTGAAGGCTTTGAGACAAATTTAATTTATCCGAATTGCCTGAAACGCCCAAATCGATATTCATTACACTACCCGGATTCCAAATAAACTGTGAGGCCGATAAGGTGCCAAGATTTCCGACTCCATCGCCAAGCGCTATCTTTCCACCAGTATTTAATGTCATATTTCCCAAGGTGCCTCCACCTTGAAGCGTTCCTCCATTTACAACGGTGGTCGAACTACTTATCGAGCCATCAATTTGTAAAATTCCACTATTTACAGTTGTTGTTCCTGTATAGTT
>Ga0206928_1024_pt1 | contig 48367 bp, 29 predicted proteins | sample Alteio_BWOrgHeat_21_FD_152941 | JGI IMG/M metagenome (GOLD analysis project Ga0206928, IMG submission 152941) | Enriched cells from forest soil in Barre Woods Harvard Forest LTER site, Petersham, Massachusetts, United States -... | ecosystem: Environmental > Terrestrial > Soil > Temperate forest >... | reverse complement strand
TGCTGCAGATGAACTCCATGAACAGTTCCGGCAGCTCGAAGTAATGGATGGGGTTATAGCAGGCAAGCGACCGGATGTTGCCTTCGGGCGGATTATTGCGGCGTCCCGGGAGCACGGTATCCACCGGCGTGGGCACGACTGCGTGGGCAGGCATCCGGCGTCGCAGGCGGGCACTGGTTTCAGCGATGTACGTGTCCACGGGATGGACGAGGTCCGGGCGCTTTTGCAGGTAGCGCGGGTTTTTGCTGGGCTTGCCGTCCACCAGCCGCGGATGGGCAGAGGACACAAAGTAACTTGGCCGGGCTTCGACGGCGAATTCACGGATGAGATCCTGCATCGGCGGCGTGAACTCGTGGAAATGGATCGCATCCTCGACGAGGTCCCGCGCATCGCGCTGGTTGAGCGGTTCGTAGTTGGAGAAGAAGTTGTCGAGCCGGGCGAAATCGGATTCGGTCAGCTTGTCATAACCGCGGTGGATGGCATCATCGGGGCGCTGGAACAGGCGCTGTTCGCAGTTCTGGACAAATTTCAGGATATCCCCCGTCTCCATGCCAGACAGATGTTCCACCCGCGCGGCGGGCACGAGCACGGAGGCCGTGATATCATCCTCCATCTGCACTTTCATGGCGGGATGAAAATCCTTGCGCAGGCCAAACGTGCGCCACGCTCCGTCCTGCTCAAAACCGACCCGCAGGCGGGTGGTGACGAGCACGTGATTATCGCACTTCAATTCGTTGCCGGGCGTGCCATTGATGATGTCCACGCTGAAATGCTCACGCCAGTGTTCGTCCCATTCGGGCTTGTAGCAGCGTTTGACGACAAAAACGAGTTCCTTGACATGCTGGGGGATGGCGTCCACCAGGTCGTTGTATTCCTGAGTGAATTCACGTTTATCCGGGGTGAGCAGTTTGATGACGGAACCGAGCGAACGTTCCGGGGCGAGAATCGCCCGCTGGTCCACCCTTTCCTTGTCCAGGAAACGTCCAGAATAATCGCGGAGGATCAATTGTTCCACCTGGTCGAAATCTCTTTTTAAATCAGCAACAAATACCGGTCCGGTAAGGATGGCATCGGAGATGGGCTTGGAAATTTCGGACTTGCCGCCACCGGAAACCGTGCTGGGCTTGTGACACACGAGGCCTTCGGCAGCGATGCCAACGAGCCGCCAGGCGCGGTTGGCGCCGGGTGGTTTTTCCATGCGGACTTTGTAGCCGGAAGGGCGGATGTAAGTCTTGTCCGGCTGCAGTTTGATGGCATGGTCGCCGGAGGCATTGGTCCACGAAACCGTTTGCTTGTGAAGGTCGAAGAGCGCGTCCTCGGGAACGTAAAGGACTTCGGGATGTTTTTTGTCAATGCCATAGCCGGCCGGCTGCAGATCCATGAGGACGCCGTAAAGTCTGGTGACTTCGAGGAAATTGTGTTCACGGCGGCGGACATGCATGTCCCCGCTGAATTCCTCGCCCAGATCGTAGCTGGGGAAAACAAGTGCGCCGCCGGCATGTTCTTCTTCGCAAAGGCCGAACAGGTTCGCCGCGTAGCTGATCTGTGTTTTGACCTCTTTTTTGCAGTAGCCAAAATAGTTGTCCGCGATGAGGGTGATTATGACCCCGCTTTCGTCGCGGCAGGTGAGCTTGAATGCGCCGCCGTTGTTATAGATTTCGTTTTCATCCTTCCAGCACATGCCGTCGCGACGCTGGCGTTCGGTGGCATCGGCCCAGGAGGGGAGGCCGGCGGACTTTTTGGTGGCCTTGACGAGGTGCGGGGCCAGGATGACGCACCCGGAGTGGCCGGTCCAATGTTCGACATCGAGGGCCGAATCATTTTCGGGCAGGAGCGGGTCGCCGCCGTTGCCAAAGATGCTCTCGATGAAATCCAGGTTGCTGACGAGGTTGCCGGGGACAAAAAACCGGACTTCCATGGTCTTTTCCGAAGTGAAGCCGGGCACGGCGGGACAAACCAGCGGCCGGATGAGCAGGGAGACGAAGCATTCCGCGGGCTTGGGCTGTGTGGCGGTGAAGGGCAATTGCATCAGGGAGCGCGGCGGCGTGAGCGCCAGCGCGAGCATTTTGGCGAAGGTAATTTTTGGGACACCGAGTTTGTCATCGGGGATGGGCAGGCCGCCTTCGGTGACGTGAAAAATACCCTGGGTGGTGCGGCGATCGCTGCGTGGGTTGTGCAAAACGCCCTGCTTGACGCGGTAGGAATTGATGATGTCCGAGGAAAAATCATCACGGTCAATCGGCAGCGAGAGCACACGGGCCAGACCGGGGCGGTCGAGAGTGAAGGTGCGCGAGGGCAGCTTCATCACAGGCACGTCCTGGAAATAGTCGTAGAGAAAAGTCTGGATGCGATTGTCGGTGGGACAAAGGTACTGGCCCAGGAGCCGGTCTTTTTCACGCGATTGTCCGGCCATGGCGGCGGCGATCTCGGCGAACTCATCATCGCCCTTGATGGGCACGGGCTGGCAACCGATGTGCGCGAGTTTGACGTTGATATGAGCAATAAGATGCGCTGGCAGGCGTGACGAGTTCATGGATGGTGAATTTCTGTTCATCTAGAGATCTGACCAGTCCTCCGACTGTATCCTTGAACCATAAAATGCCCTGCCAAAGGGGTTTGGTAAATCTTTTTCGAGCGCCAATGGCCCTTTTTAAACGGGCGTTTTGCCCGAAAAGAAATCGAAGCGATAAAATTCCGGCTGGGCTAGGCTGCAGAATTCAGATATGAAAGGGACGGCGTGAATCCTCAGAAAGACACCCGGCTGGCAGTGGCGAGGCATGTGGTTGTGCTCATCACGCTCTATGCCATCGCGGGGTGGTTGTGCCAGCATGTCGCGATCCTTTCCGGGCGCGAGAATGCCGCCGTCCTGTGGCTGCCGGCCGGCATAGCCGTGGCGGGCGTTTTGCTTTTTGGCTATGGCTGCACACCGGCTGTTTTCCTGGGTGCTTTTGTGTTTGCGGTGATTGATGGCCTGGTGCCCAGCTTGTCCGAGGCCGGCCGGGGTTTGGGCATCGCAACCGGTGACGCCGTTGGCGCGCTGGTGTGCGCCTTTGTATTGCGGCGGTTTTCGAAATTCCAAAACCGGATGGAACGGGAATGGGATGCGGTGGGCCTTCTGATCGCCGGGTGTCTGTTGGCGGCCACAATGGATGCTGTACTCATGACTGCGGGCTCCATGTACGACCTTAAAACCGGGTGGCATGCTGAATGGCGGAAAGCAGTCCATTTTTGGATTGCCAATGTGCTCGGAATCGTGGTCGTTGCGCCGGTCATCATCACGTGGGCGGCGAAATCACCAGTTTGGACGTCACCCTTGCGGATTATCGAAGCGATCTTATGCACCGCAGGGCTTGTGGGCGGGACAATCATTTCCTTGAACATCTGGATGTTGCCGGGCCTTCAGTCATACCCGACTATCTTGCTTCCATTTCCGTTTCTGATCTGGGGTGCAATGCGTTTCGGGCCGCAGGGTGCGGCAACCGGAACCATGATCGTGACTGCACTGGCGACTTATTCGGTGATCACGAAGTGCGGACCGCTTTGTGCCGGCGATGAGCCGGGCAGCCTGAGAGTGTTGCGCAGTTTCATCGGGGTGGTGGCGGTTTCCAATCTTCTGCTGGGCTCTGCCGCCGCTCAACGCCGTCTCTGGAGGATTGAACTGGTCGAAAGCGAAAGGCGGTTGCGGGCCGTGGTGGCCGACCAGACTGACTTGATCTGCCGTTTCGAGCCAATGGGCCGGCTGACCTTTGTGAATGCGGCGTTCTGCCGGTTTCATGCCAAAGAGGAAAAAGAGCTGCTCGGCACGGAATTTTTCCTGACCCTGGAAGAACTGGAGGCGGGGACGCTGAAGCAAAACCTCCAGGCGCTGACCGAAGAAAATCCCGTCCTCAATTTCGACCGGCGGGCGGTGGCGTTGGCGGGCCACGTGGAATGGCATCAGTGCAACTTCCGCCGCCTGCAGCGGAGCGGCCACAAGGGGTTTGAATTTCAAGCGGTCATGCAGGACATCACGCTCCGCAAGCGCGCGGAAATTGCCGCGGAAGAGGCGAAATTGTCAATGGAAAAGGCAAACCAGCAGCTCCAGAACGCGGTGGCGGAATCGCGCGCGGCCGAGGAACAGGCCAACCGGGCGAATTCTGCGAAGAGTGAATTCCTCGCCAACATGAGCCATGAGCTTCGCACGCCTTTGAGCGGCATATTGGGGATGATCGAGCTGCTCGGCCAGACCCGGCTGGACAATCGTCAGCGTGAATTTGCGGTGGCCGCCACCGAGAGCGCCAACGCCCTCCTCCATATCATCAACGATGTGCTCGACTTTTCCAAGATCGAGGCCGGCAAGATGACCATAGCGAACGAGGAGTTTCCGCCGCGCGCCGTGGTGGAATCCGTTCTGGAGAATACCGCCACGCGGGCAACCGGCAAAAAGCTGGCCATTGCGGCCATTGTCCGCCATGAAGTCCCCCACCGGCTGATGGGGGACCCCATCCGGCTGCGCCAGGTTTTGCTCAACCTGGTTGGCAACGCGATCAAATTCACCGAAAAGGGCGAAGTGGTGGTTCGTGTTACCGAACCATCCCGGGGGCGGGGAAAGAACCGGCTCCGGTTTGAAGTGACCGACACAGGCATTGGGTTGAGCGGCGACCAGATCAAGGAACTGTTCCAGCCATTCGTGCAGGCGGATACGTCGTCGTCCCGCCGGTTTGGCGGGACTGGGCTGGGCCTGGCCATTTCCCGGAAGGTGGTTGAACTGATGGGCGGCAAAATCGGAGTCCATAGCACGCCGGGAGCCGGGTCCACCTTCTGGTTTGAACTGCCGTTTGACATGCCGCCGCAGCAGTCCATGGAGCGCAGTTTTCCGGGGCTGGTTTTCATCCAGGCGGTGGTGGCGGCCCCGAACGCGAACCTGCGGGAATCGCTGATCGAACAGTTGCATGGATTGGGGGTGGTCAGCCGGGCGGCAGCCACCCCGGCCGAACTATGCCAAATTTTGCAAAGAGACATGGCGGCGGCCGTCATCCCATTGCTGATATGTGATGAAGAAATGCTGGCGGTGGGCGGCGAGCCGTTGCGCCGGCAGCTTGGCGAAAACCGGGAGCGGCTGCAGAGCATCCTGCTGGCCGGCGCGGCGAGTTCGCTTGGGGCAGGAGAGTATGGTTTCGCATTTTTTGGCAACGTGTTGTTAAAACCGTTGCGCGAACAGCCATTGTTTGATGCGCTCGCCGGAATCGTGGCCGAGAATAAACCGGAATTGACCAAACCAATCACGCTGGCGGGCGACACGGAATTTGTCCGCCGGGAGAACGCCGGGAAACGGACGGCCATCTCGGATTTGCGGATCCTGGGAGCGGAGGACCATCCGTTCAACCGCAAGCTTTGCCAGTTGATGCTCGACAATTTCGGCGCGCGGGCCGAATGGGTGGTCAATGGCCGGGAGGCGGTCGAAAAGTTTCAGGGCGGGGCTTTCGATGCCATTTTGATGGATTGCAACATGCCGGTGCTGGACGGACTTCAGGCCACGGCGGCCATCCGCAAGCTTGAGGCGGAGCGAAAGACGACCACGCCGGTGCGCATCATCGCCATCACCGCCAATGCCCTGACCGGAGAGCGCGAACGTTGCCTGGCGGCGGGAATGAACCAGTATATTTCAAAGCCGTTCACCGCCCAGCAATTGTATGATGCCCTGCTCGGGGCGCTGCCGGCGGCCGGCTCGGCGCCGCAACGGGAATTCAATCCGGCACGGATTGAACAGCTTTGCAAGGAGCTGGAATCGGGGGCCGTGGCGGATTTGATCCGGGATTTCCTGGTTGAATTCCCCGGACGCATCACCGAAATCCGCCGTCTAAACTCCGCCGGCGAATGGACCGACCTGGAACGGGCTGCGCATTCGCTCAAGGGTTTGACGGCGTTATTCGGGTTTCAGAAATTGTCGGACAATTTTCTGGCCATTGAAGATGCCGCGGAGGCGAAGGATGGTGCGGGAGTGAACACGGCCTTGACCGGTTTGGACGGACAGGTTGCCCAGGCAAGCCAGCAGCTTCAAGTCTGGCTGGACGCCAATCATCAGCGCTCCGTTGGCTGATTCATCAACCGGTTGAGGACCGGCGAAAATATCCACGCTTGGACTTTGCGCGAAGTAGTGCTAAGTATTCCGGCAACTGATGCAGCCAACCACATCAAATCCAACGGCCGGTCGCACTCCCATAGCCATTCTGGGCGTGCCGTTTGATGACGTAAATCTGGACGAGACGCTGGTGCTGGCGGGTGAAATGATCGCCGCCGGGCGGCCGCATTACGTCACCACGGTGGGTGTGGATTTTCTGGCCGAGGCATTGAGCGATGTGGAATTGCGACACATCCTGTTTGATGCGCATCTGGTGGTGGCGGAGGACAGGACGGTCGTCTGGGCGTCAAAAATTCTCGGCAATCCGCTGCCGGCCAATGTGACCGTGCCCGGTTTGATTCCCCGGCTGCTGGCGACGGCGGAGCAAAAAGGCTGGCGGGTATTTCTGCTTGGCGGTGACGACGCGATGGCGGAGCAGGTGCGCGCGCGGCATCCGAAATTGCAACTGGTGGGTGCGCATCAGCCGGCCGACAAACCGCTGCTGGAAATGGACAACGCGGACATTTTGCGGCGTCTGCGCGAGGCGCGGCCGGACATCCTGCTGGTGGCCTTTGGTTCCCCCAAGCAGGAAAAATGGATCAACATGAACTACCGGGTGTCGGGTGTGCCGTTTGTCCTGGGCGCCGGCGTGACCTTTGACTTTTTGACGGGCAGCGGCCGGCGGAAAAAGGGCAATTCGGGCAATTTCTGGAAATTCATGCGGGCCGTGTTGCGGCAGTGGTGGCGTTTGCGCGCAAAAAAGAAGACCGCGCCGCTGGTGGCGGCCAATGTGGAACCGGATCCCTACGGCAACTTTGTCATTCGCGCCCCGGCGGAGCTGGGCGCCGCGGCGGCGCGGGCGGCGCAGGCCGAATGGCAGCGGGCGGTGGAAAACGGCAATGTGATCTTCGATCTTTCCGACACGGTTTTTGCGGACAGCACCGGCATCGGCGCGCTGATACGATTGCGCAAGCAGGCGCGGGAGCTGGGCCATCAATTTTTCCTGGTGGCGCCCCGCCCGCAGGTTTCAGCGGCCTTGAAGCTGATGAAGCTGGACGAATTTTTCACCATCCAGGCGAGCGCGTCGGGCGTGCGCATTCTCATGGAGAGCGCCGCCGGGGCGGCGCCGGTGACCAGCGATGTGCAGGAAAAGGAATTGCAGATCCGGTGGGCGGGAGAAATCACCGCGCTCAACGCCGTGGAACTCGGGGCCTACACGGACTCGGAACTGGCGCAGGTGTCGGCGGGGATGAATGTGGTGATTGACCTTTCACGGGTGACCTTTGTGGACAGCACCGGAATTGGACTGATGGTCCGGTTCAAAAAAAATCTCAAGCGCAATGATGTGAACCTTCAGTTTGCGAATGTTTCAGGCTCGGTCAGCAATGTCATCCGGCAAACCCAGCTCGAAGCGTTTCTGATGGACGGGAAATGACGGTCTGGCGGCCATTGGAATTTAAGGAATCTTCTTCAAACTCTGCCATCCGCGCTTCAATTTGCGGGCCGGGGAAATGAATGACATGACCGGGTGTTTGCGGATCAATTGCCGGCCAGCACGGCCGCTCCTTTGGGATGGCCGAAACGGTGCAGGATTTCTCGCAATTCGCGTGAACGCGGCGGTTTGCTGATAATCCCGTCTATGTCCGATGGGGCGCTGCCGTCCTCCTTCATGAAGGCGCCCCAACCGGTGAGCATCAGGACGGGTGTTTCCGGAGATTCATTTTTGACAATTCTGGCCACTTGTTTTCCGTCCAGATAGGGCATTCCGAGATCCGTGATGACCAGTTCAAACGGGCGGCCGCGACCAGCCGCGAGACGGAAGGCGTCGAGGCCGGACTGGCCGCTGTCGCTGACTTCAACCGTGTGGCCGTCGCGTTCCAGCATCTCCTTGACGAGTTCGCGCAGGAGCGGCTCATCATCAATGCAAAGGATGCGCAGTGGCTCGATCCCCTGGTTGCCGGCCTCGTGAACCTCCACCGATTTTTTGGTCCGCACCGGGAACTTAAGAAAAAATGTGGTGCCTTTGCCCGGTTCACTCTGGATGTCAATGCTGCCCTCGTGACGTTCCATGACGCCGTAAACCATGGCCAGGCCAAGGCCGGTGCCGCGCCGGCCCTTGGTGGAGAAGAATGGTTCCAGGCAGCGTTTGCGGATCTCTTCGGTCATGCCGGTGCCGGTATCGCCGAATTCAATGATGACCTGGGCCGGATATTTGTCTCCTTCTGAATGGCGGTGGACACTCGTGCGAATGGTGATCCTGCCGCCATTGGGCAGGGCATCCACCGCATTCAAAAGCAGGTTGGTGAAAGCCTCGCGAACTTCGCTTTCGATGCCGGCGAGGCGGGGTGCGCCCGGGGCAAAGTCAGTTTCCAGTTCGATGGTGATGCCATTGGACTGGGGGATGTCACGCCAGCGGGGCCGGGTCATCTCCACGACCTGTTCGGCGAGGGCGCTGAGGCTGATCTGTTGCAACGCTTCAGCTTCATCGCGGGTGCGATAAAATTCGCGCAGCCGGGCGACGATATGGGCGATGTCCTCACCCGCGGTGCGGACATGCTTCAAATATTTCTTCCCGTTGGGGTTGAGGCCAAAATCACCTTGCAGGATGAGATCGGCGAAACCGATGACGGGGGAGAGGGCATTGTTGATGTCATGAGCTATGCCGCTGGCCATCTGGCCGAGGGCCTTCAGACGTTCCTGCTGCAGGACGGTGGCCTGGGTCTGGCGCAATTCGTGGTAGGCCTTTTCGAGATCTTTGTGCAGGCGGTCCTGGTGCACCGCCAGGGCGACATGTTCGCTCAACATGCGGAGGAATTCGCCATCGCCGCTGCTGAATGCCTCGGGCTTTAACCGCGCCGTGACGAGCACGCCATAAAGCTTGTCTTCCACCAGCAAGGGCACGCCCACGGCGGAACGCCAGCCGGTCACGGCCAGTTTTTCCGCGAACGGTCCGGGGGCCTTCATCGTTTCGGCAAAATAAACGGTCTGTCCTTTTTCACAGAGTTCAAAACCCGTTTCGGCCAGGGGCAGGACGGAGCCCTCGCGGAGATCAAACTTTTTTGCGAGGAATGTGTTTTTGATCTGCAAGGCGGCGACGTTCAGGGTTTTGGTTTTGGCATCGTAAAATGCCAGCAGGCCAAGATCTGTGTCGAGGTGGTCTTCCAGTTGGCGCAGGACGACGTGGAGAATGCTGTCGGTATCCTGGCGTTCGGAGATGGACTGGGTGATCTGGTTAAGCAGGCTGATGCGGACCAACTGCTGTTGCAGGGCGGATTCGGCATGCTGGCGCACGGCAATCTCATCCCGCAGGCTGCGGGTGCGCTGGGCGACATGGATTTCGAGCTCATCGTGGGCTCGCTGGAGCGCGGAATCGCGCTGCTGGATCTGGCTGAGCATTTCATTGAAGCCATCAATGAGCTGTCCGAGTTCATCTTGGCCGTGCTTGGCCGCCCGAACGGAGTAATTTTTCTCGGCGGTGACCGCACTGGCGGTTTTGACGAGATGAGAGATGGGCCGGGAAATGATCCGTTGCATGCGCGAAGACAGAAAGAGCGTCACGACCAGTGAGGCGGCCATGAAGAGGCCGATGATGCTGGCATAACGTTCAAAGCGGTCGGTCTGTTCCTGTAGATCCGACTGGAGATAAACCGTCCCGGCGACGTCGCCGGCGAGGTTGATCTTCTGGAAGACAATCAATTTGCCGGGCTCAAAACGGGCGCCATCAAATGCCGGTTTTGACGGGAACCGAATGGGCGTGGCGTTAGTGGCGATGTAGGTGGCAAAAAGATTGCCATTTTGATCATAGAGCGCGGCGGCGGCGACATGCCGCTTGAAGCAAAGGGCGCCCAGAGTTTCTTTGGCGTCATCCTTGTTCTGGAAGGTCAGGGCGGCGGTACTGCGGTTGCCGATGACTTCGGCGGTGGTCGTAAGGTCGGCAACCATGGTTCGCCGGAACGTGACGGCTTCATACGTCACGAAACCCGCTGAGACCAGCAACAAAGCAACCGTGCTGGCAATCATGATGATTGCCAGCAGCTTTCGCTTGATTGAAATGTCCTGGAACTTGGGCACAAAGTGTCCTGATTTAATACAAAATAACTTCCAGCACGCTCGCTTTACGCCCCCGGAAAGCTATGTTGTCCAAATAAGCTATTTCTATTCCGTTCCAGGGCAGGTTTTGCCAATAGAGCGTATAAATTAATTCTGTGGCCTACGCGTGCCGGGGCCTCCCGTCTCCCTCTCTGCCAATGGGAATTGGCGGAGTGGGTCATGTCCTTCGCCTGCGGGAGCGGGAGAAAAACCCTCCCTCTCCGCGTCGGACGGGGAGAGGGTTGGGGTGAGGTGTCTGATCCTGGTCGTAGGGATAAAACCATTCCTGCGGAGAGGTGGATTGAAATCAGCGAACGGCGAGGCTCAACAGCTTGGAACTGATCGTCAGCCCGGCCTTTTTTGCGGCGTCATTGTTGATTTGAAAGCGGACTCTTTTTTCGACAATGACAAAATTGATCATGCCGCCGTCTTCAATGAAATGGTCGGTTTCGCTGACGGTCAAAATGCTCGCGTTATGCAATTCCCCGATGATCCTGGCGAAGCGGTTTTTTTCCGAGGGACTGATGAACAGGATCTGGCAATTGGTGGTTTCCAGGGCCGAACGAAACTGGCGGAACTGGAGGGGATGGTTGTTGATGGTCTTGCCGTTGATGGCCGCCGCCAGATCGTCCTGAAAGACGTTTTCACCCAGGACCCCGATGACGATGGGAGCATTCGAGGAGGGATCGGCCGGGACGGGCCAGTCCACAAATTTTGCAAAATTGAACAGAAACGCGGCTTTGATCTGGTATTCGGTGGGCGCAGTTTGGGCCGGGCAACTCGAGGCGAAGACGAGCGACAAAGCCACCACCCAGAGGCTCCAAAAAGCGGTTGGAGTCGGTTGTTTCAGGCGGATAGCCGGATGCTCTCTCATCAATCGCATGCCCTGGTTTCCATTCAATGCGTGCCGAGAAATGCAACTGGGATTTTTTTTTCGCTGTTCAAACAAGCCTGCGCAGTATGACGGCGGATTGGCCGGTTAAAGTCAAGTTTTCCGGTTTATTGCCAAATTTACTGCTTGCGGGTGTCGTGCCGCCGACCACAATTTGGCCCGGAACCAGATGGCGGCCCTTGTGCCGGGAATCGGCGGCCGTGGTCAGACGCGCCGCAAGCAATGAATTTTGCCAATCCGAAAAAGCATTTCAACCTGGGCATGATCAAAAGCATTCCACTTTTGTCATGCGCTCCGGCGTCGGTGGCCTGGCTGGGAATTGTTTTTCTGACGCTCTGCGTTTTTGCGCCATCCGCGTTCGCTGATGGCGGCACAAACCAGGCTCAAAGCCTGCCCGGCGGGAGCGAAACAAGCCCGGGCGCCAGCCAGACGCAGGATCTGACCGCGATGTCGCTGGAAAGTTTGATGCAGATCGAAGTGCCGGACGTTTCCACCGCGTCGAAGTTTGAACAGAAGGAGACGGAAGCGCCGTCCTCCACCACGGTCATCACCTCGGACGAGATCAAACGCTACGGGTGGCGGACCCTGGCGGACATTCTGGAGAGCGTGCAGGGGTTTTATGTTTCGTATGACCGCAATTATGATTTTCTGGGCACGCGCGGGGTGAACCTCGGTGATTTCAACAGCCGGATTTTGCTGCTCGTGAACGGGCATCGTGTGAACAACGACCTGAACGACGGGGCGTTGATTGACACCGCGTTTATCCTGGATGTGGACCTGATTGACCGGGTGGAGATCATCCGCGGACCGGGTTCGGTGTTGTACGGCAACAATGCCTTTTTCGGTGTGATCAATGTCATCACGCGCCAGGGCCGGGACGTGAACTGGGGGGAGGCCTCGGGCTCGTATGGGACTTTCAATGCCTCATCGGGCCGGGTGACCATCGGCCGGCAATTCACGAACGGATTCAATTTTTTGATCTCGGGGTCGGTGTACGACAGCGTGGGTCACAACAGCCTGTTCTACCGGCAATACGACACGCCGTCACAGAACCATGGTTGGGCGGACAATCGTGACGGGGACGGTTCGGGCAGTTTTTTTGGAACGGCAAATTACAAGGATTTCACGCTGGAGGGCGCTTTCATCACCCGCGAAAAGCAAAACCCAACCGCGCAATATTTCACGACCTTCAACACGAACGGCTTGACGACGGTGGACAACCGGGGGTATGCGACGCTCAAGTTTGACCATAAATTTCAGGATGACTGGGATGTGTCTGCGAATGCGTTTTATGACCGCAGCGATTTTCAGATCGGTTATCCGGTGGCGCCCGTGACGTACACCGAGCAGGATTCCGGCGAGGCCGGCGGCGGCCAGGTGCAGGTGGACAAGAAAATCTGGGACCGGCATACCATCACCGTGGGCGCGGAATTCCGGGATGTGTTCAAACAGGACCGGACGGAGTTTTTGCCGGGCAGCCCGCCATTCATAGATGTTCGCGGGCGCAGCCAGAATTATGGAATCTTTGCGGAGGGCGATTTCGTGATTTTGACGAATCTCCATGTCAACGCCGGTGTGCGGTATGATCAGTACCGTTTTTATGACCCGGAACTCAGCCCGCGGGCGGCTTTGATTTACAGTCCCTTTGAACAAACCACGTTCAAGCTGATCTATGGCACGGCGTTCCGGGACCCCAATTTTTTGGAGCGAAGCGCTTTGAATTTCCAGGACATCCAGCCGGAAAAGATTTCTTCCTATGAGGCCGTGTATGAACAGGGGATCGGCGCAAATTTGCGGTCGTCGCTGTCAGGTTATTACAATCATATGAACAACTTGATTGACCTGGTCAGCGGAAATTTCACGAATTTCAACGCCGACACGCTGGGGCTGGAGGCGGCCCTGGAGGGAAGATGGCAGCACGATATCCGGGCAAGATTGAGCTACACGCTTCAGCACACGGAGAATCCAAATAACGATTTGGGACTGGCGGATTCTCCGATGCACCTGGTGAAATTGAACCTCAGCGCGCCTTTTTATAAGGACAAGGTCTTCGGGGGCCTGGAGTTTCAATATACCAGTTCGAGTCACACCACCTTCACGGATCTCTCAGGGCAAACCTTGCCCGGACCGGACTCCGCAGGCTTCGCCGTCGTCAATTTTACGATTTTCAGCCAGAACCTGGTCAAGAACCTCGATATTTCAGCCAGTGTGTACAATTTGCTGGGCGAAAGGTATTCGGAACCCGCTTCCCGGTTCCATCTGGAAAATTCCATTCCTCAGGATGGACGTGGATTTCGTATAAAAGTGACCTACCGATTCTAGTTTTTAGGCACAAAACTAGCTGACTGTCTCATAATCTTTATGAGAATATGCGGAAAACCAATGAAACAGTGGCTGCAGATGGCTGCATTTGCCCTGATTTCTATGGGATTTTCAATGGTCGAAAGCCAGGCGCAGATTGGTCCGCCTCCGATGATCACTGCCCAACCTTCAGGCATCACCGTCCAATTGTTGGGCACTGGAACTTTTTCCGCTAATTCCAAACGTGGAACGACATATCAATGGCTTGTGAATGGCCAACCGGTTCCGACGGCAAATAGTATCGCCACTGAATTACCCGATCTTTTGGATCTGAGTCAGACAGTAAGTACTTTGGTAGTTTTGGGTGTCACCAATTCAGGGTCATATACCTTGAAAGTAACGAATCTGGGGGGATCAGTCACCAGCTCGCCTGCGGTATTGAATTTGGCAAATGTGATTGGTACGGTTTCCAATATAGTGAATTTTGTAGCCTCGGGTACAGGCAAGTTAGCCAATGGAGCCTTCAAGCTCACTTTGTCCGTACCGGCCGGTTCCAATATTGTGGTTCAGGCCTCATCGGATCTCTCGAACTGGAAGTCAATTTCAACGAACACAGCGACCTCCAGTTCCATGACCTACACGGATGCGGCGGCGTCCACCATCTCCTGCCGGTTCTATCGGGCAAAAATACAGTAGATTTGGGTTAAATGCGGTTTGCTCTTTGCGCTCTCTTCGCGCATAAATTTCGGATGCTTTCACGGGTTTGTTCCGCCGCCGTCAACGGTATCGAGGCTTTTGAGGTCGAAGTTGAGGTCAACTGCGGCTACGGGGACACGTTCATCGCGCTGGTGGGATTGCCGGATGCGGCCGTCAAGGAATCGAAGGACCGGGTCTCGACGGCGCTGTCGAATTCCGGTTTCAAATTTCCGATGGGCAAGACGACGATCAATCTCGCGCCGGCGGATGTGAAGAAAGAGGGACCGAGCTTTGACCTGCCGATCGCGCTGGGGATGCTCGCGGCGAGCGAGCAATTGGAGACGGACCAGTTGGATCATTTTGTGGCGGTGGGCGAGCTGGCATTGACGGGAGCGGTGCGGCCGGTGAAGGGTGTGTTGCCAGTCGCGTTGCTGGCGAAGGCCAGCGGCAAGACCGGCCTGCTGGTGCCGGCGGAGAATGCCGCCGAGGCGGCGGTGGTGAAGGGGTTGAATGTGATTCCCGTCCAGAATTTGCGCGAGGCGGCGCAGTTCCTGGAAGGCGAGATTCGGTTGACGCCGGTGAAGGTGGACATCCAGAAGATTTTTGAGCGGGTGGAGGATGAGGAGCATGATTTTTCCGAGGTCAAAGGCCAGGAGAACGTGAAGCGGGCGCTGGAAATAGCCGCGGCGGGCGGCCATAACGTGATCTTGATCGGTCCGCCCGGGACGGGGAAATCCATGCTGGCGAAACGGCTGGCGACCATCCTGCCGCCGTTGACTTTGGATGAGGCGCTGGAGACGACCAAGATCCACAGCATCGTGGGCCTGATGAAACCGGGGCAGGCGCTGGTGACGCAACGGCCGTTTCGCGCGCCGCATCACACGGCGAGCGACGCGGGTTTGCTGGGCGGAAACATCAATCCGACCCCGGGAGAAATTTCGCTGGCGCACAACGGGGTTTTGTTCCTGGATGAATTGCCGGAGTTCAAGCGGAGCGTGCTGGAGACCATGCGGCAGCCGCTGGAGGACGGGCGGGTGACGATTTCGCGCGCGGCGGGAACCATGACCTTCCCGTCACAATGTATGCTGGTGGCGGCGATGAACCCGACAGGTTTCGTTGCCATTTTGTGAGTTCTTCAGAAGATGGTAGGTTGTACCATGTTATATCAATTGTATCGCCCAAAAGCGTGACCCTTTCGACGATGCTTTCGATGATTCTCCGCTTTTCCTCTTGGCTGAAACCGGGCCACTTTTTGTGCAGGATGGTCGCTTCCGAGAGCACTTCTTCGGCAGAAATCTGGTGCATTTCGATGGCGTCAACCTCGGCTTGGAGCTTTGGGAGTTCCGCTGTGAGAGCCTTTTCCTGGGCCTCCAATGGCTTGTATATATTCCCGAAGCCCTCCGGGGTGATTTGGTCGGCCTGGTAAATCTGGTAGGTTTTGCGCATCTCGGTACGGACTTTCTCAAGCTGCCGGTTGTGCGCCTCAAGCCGGTTCTTCCGGTCGGTCAGGTTCTGGTTGGCGTTCTGAAGGTGCGCTTTGATTTTGTCCTGGGACACGAAGAATTCATGCAGGACATCGTGAAAGAACCCCTCGATGTCCTCGATGGTAATCTTGTTCCGACACTTCGGGCAGACGTATTTGGGGGAGCGGGAGAAGACGTACATTTTCTGACCGCAGCCGCAGTGGAGAAGCCCGGCAAACAGGTGGACAGGCTTCCTCCCAACAGGCTTCTGCGCCTTCCGGGCGTCCATGGCGTCGTTGCACTCTTTCCACAATTCGTCGGACACAATCGCCTCAACGGGGGTATAGAACCAATCGGCTTCTGGTTTGGGAAGGAGTTTGCCGGAGCCGTCCCGGTAGGTGTGATTTGAGCGATACAACCCCTTTGCCGTGGTGTCCTGGAGCAGCCTCAAAACTGTCGTGTCGGTAAACTTGCTGCCGTTTCTCGTACGGTAGCCGGACTGGTTGAGAAGCCGGGCGACGCCTTTCATGCGCTTGTTCTTGGAAAAAAGCTCATACATGAGCTTGCGAACGGGGGATTCGACGGGATGAACGACGAGCTTGTTGTCTTTCCACTGATAGCCGAAGGGAGCCGCCCCGCCCAAACTCTTGCCGAGTTTTGCCCGGATTTGTATTGAGGCTTTAACGCGTTCTCCGATTTCCTCCCGTTCCCACTGCGCCATTGCGGCGATCATGGTGTAAAAAAGGCGTCCGGCGGGGGAGGAGGTGTCAATTTTCTCCTGCAATGAGATCATGTCCACATTGTGCTCGCGGAAAATTCCGGCGAACTTCAAAAGCTCCTCGGTGTTTCGGGCAAGGCGGGCGAGCTTGGAAAAGATGAGGCCGGTGATGTGCCCCCGCCGTATGTCGGCAAGCATCCGTTTGGCCTCGGCGTTTTCCATGACGGTCTTGCCGGAGACCCCTGCCAAGTCATACACCTCGACCACCTGCCATTCGTTGAACTTGGCGTATTCGCGGGCGCGTTGTTCGTGATGCTCCGGGCTTTCACCCTTGGCCTGATCTTCGGTTGAAACCCGAATCCAAACCCCTACTCGTTTTTTCAAGGCAGTATTTTCCTTCATACACTACTTCATACCCGAAAACGTAAGCCCATTGCAAGAAAAAAGTGTAGCCTAATCGCATACATTTGCTAGGGTGTCATCATGTCGCGGAAAGCAACGATGAACGAGAATGACTTGGCCGTCATGGCGAAGATGTCCCGCAGGCAGGCGGGCGTCACCCGTGCCCAGGCCGCGCGGGACATGAAAGTATCGCAGACATCCATTTTCAATGCAGAGGAGACGCCGGAGCAGGGGTTGATAAAACTACGGATACGGATGATCGAAGCGTATTCAAAGTTCAAAGTCCGAGGCCCGGTGTATTTGCTGGAGGAGAAATAGTCATTTCGAAATGAAATCGACAACTACCTTTCGGGAGGAACTTTCCGAATGCTACGGCTTCACGGTGCGGGCAGTACGGACTGCTTTGAAGGCGGTTAACCCTGCCGTCGAAGCGACTGGCTGGTACGTGCCGCTCGCCATGTTGGCCGTACCCCTAGCATACACACTGTGGTTCAACGTCCTGTCCGACATCATCGTGCAGTTCCGCCCTGATTATTTCGAGAGCGGCTACGATGTGGGACACATTCCGCTCGGACAGTTCATCATCCAGAATCCTCTGTGGCTCGTTCGGAGCGTCTTGCGAGAGGAGGTGTCGTGCAGACTGCCCGTCTGTCTCATGGCTCTCCTATTCGCCCGGCAGGGATGGACTCCGATACGGGTTGCGGCGACCGTCACGTTTGCCCTGGCCTTGTCTGTCTGGTTCGGCTGGCTCCATGGCGGTCTGAAACACCTGCCGTTCGAGGGGATCGCCGGGCTCATGCTCTGCTGGCTTCTCATGAAATGCGGCGCGACCAAGCCGAGCTTTGCCAAAATGCTCAAGGCATTCATGGCAGTTATCCTAACTCACCTGGCCTACGATGCCGTCTGGTTCTGGCTGACGGCACGATGACCTTCGCAGAAAAGGGTGCAGATGCTGCTTCATCAAAGGAGCATCTGCAACTCGTCTGCTGCCTTGGCGCGTATGCTAGTATTCTTTCCAACCAACCCTTAAGTTTGAGTTGGCGTCTTCAGTTTGAAGCCGTCTCCACGGGGGTCGGGCGGGAATACTTTGTCTTTTACATCCGTCCTCTGGTGTCCTGTCGGTTCACCGGATTTATCAACGATGTCATAGATTCCAGACACAGGAACCTTTTCACCTGGTTTGTGTATTTTTTCACTCATAGTTCGAGAATGGTGGAACCAAAAAAATGAATGTCAAATTAAATTGCCACAGGCAAGGTACAGCCCGTAGCGTCAACTTGCATGCCTTCGACCGCAGATGCTCCTTCATCAAAGGAGCATCTGCAACCGCATCAAGAGAAAAGTCCCTAAGCGGCGGCTTTAGGCAGTCGATCACTGCGTTTGACCTTGCCAGCCAGCGTTGTAGATTGACCGGATAAAATGTATTCGCACCCGAAGCTCTTCGTTTGAAATGCGGATTTGTGATATGGCGATTCCAATCAGGCAATGATCCTTGAGGACGAGTTGGCCGGTCGATTTGTCTCGTTGGATTTGCAATCCCCATGCCGGCCCCCCGCTGACACCATTGAAGGACGACGGCAATCCGCTGCTGCTATCGTACCGGTTTACGGCTTCGAGATAATCCCAATCTTGGCCCAGGAATATTCCGTCTGAACGAATTCCATAGAAAAAGGCCATGTGCTTGTAGATTTTACGGATGACGTTTCCCTCGGGAATCGTCCGGTGAAATTCGCCGGGAAAACCAATTACTGCGAAGGGCATTTCGAGTTGCCCGAATTCTCTCTTAATCGTCCATGCGTTCCTATCGAGCGACCAGAATGAACTCACCGCTTTCAGAGAACCCAACTCCGGACTGTTCAGTATTTCAACAAAAGCAAGGTCTGGCTCACCGCCCACTGTGGATGGAATCCCCAAATTGTGTTGCACCAAGATTTCGGGCGGAAGCACGGCACAATTGACCCGTTTCAGTACTAACATCAATTTATCGCCATCAATGGAGCCGAAACGAAAGTCGGGACCTCCAGCCGAGTTGAGGCAGTGGTGCGCAGTCAATACTCCGAAGCGATTCCCCCTACGGACTAGAACGCCGCTTCCGAACACCTTAAATCTCAGTGGTTTCTCCTGTGTGACCCGCCCAATTGCAAGAGAATAATCCGCAAGTGCGTAGCCTGTTTGCTCCTGAAAATCGGTTGGGAGATTCGCGAATGTGAGGTACTCCGGCATTCCACCTGCACCTGTTTGAGGTGTGCTCATATCTGCGATGAAACGTAAACCCTGTGGGAACAGCGAACAATAAAAATAGCCAGCCAGTTAGGTCCAAGCTGTCACTTCTTCTGCATCGAATCGGCAATTGCTCGAATGGCGGCTTCCTCTTTTGCTTTCTGTTCTTCCACTGAACCAGATGATTTCGAGTTTTTGAGTTTATACCCCCGGTAGATTCTTTCTGATTTCTTCGGCGGTGCAACTGGCAAGGCTTTAAGATGCTCAATGAACGGATCGAGTTGGAAATACTCGACCCGCGACGCGAGTTCAGGATCGAGCTTGCCGGAAATTGCCGCCTTGATCTTCTTCAACTTTTTCTCATCCTCGCAAATCATGACGAACTTCGGAATTCCGGCCTTCAAACACCGTATGATTTTGTCAGATTCATAATCCTCTGTGTTGGTGAAGGAAATTTCGCACGCAATGATGAGGTCGTCTCGTTCAAGCCAGACATCTACGCTGGCTTGGCCTTCCAAAACCGATTTTTCGATTCTGCTCCGGAAACCAAGCTTTTCCGCTTCACTTTTGATTTGTTTCTGGATTGCCTGGTGTTCCGGCCCGCCTCTGCCCTGGCTTTCCGCGCGCGGCGGCGCGTGGGTTTCTACGACGGGTGGCGGTGCCGCCTTCAAAATTTCGGAAAGGGGTGGCGGCATCTCAACGTGCGGAGCTTTCGCAATTGTTGGCTTCGGAGGCTCCGCAGGTACAGGCAGGGGAGGTGGAGCAAAAACGGGTGTCGGTGCGGTGGGTGGCCTGGGATGTGTGGGTGTTGTTGGTGGGGAAGGTGCTGGCGAATCGTCGGAAGGTGGCGTTGTGCGTAAATTCGCCTGCATCGCCTCAATATCCGCTCGCGCTGTGCCATATTTCTTTCTCGAAGCCGTAATGACTTCCTGACGGCGTGCCGCAGCTTCGGCTTTGTCAACCGGAGCAGGAAGCGGGACCGACAGATTGAAATCGAAGTCACTGCGCTCGACACGGCAAATTGCTTGGCCGGTTTCGAGATTGCGCAAATCCTTCGCCTCGAAATATGAAAAGCCCTCGGCCAACTTCTTGGCGTCATCATCGCCAACACGGAACACGATACGAGTGAATGGATGCGTCATCACGGCGCTCGCCACTTCGGGACTGCGCTGCAATTGGTGCAGCTCATGGTGGGCGAGCGCGAGGCCAATGCGATACTTCCGCGCCCCTGACAAAATCTCCGCCATGCTCGGTGTGATGAAGTTAATGAATTCATCAATGAAAATGCTGAACAACCGCCGCGATTCGATCTGCTGCGCCTGCCGGCTCATGGCGATCTGCTGAAATTTGGAGACCATTAACGTCCCCAGCAAATGCGAATTTTCCCGGCCTAAAATGCCTTCCGGCAGTTTTGCCAGAAAGATTTTGCCGGTGTCCATGATGTGGGCGAAGTCCAGCCGGTTCTCCGGCTGCGATACCATGTGGCGGATGGGCTTTTGGGCAAGGAACGTGTCCAGCCGGGTGAGAATAGAACCGATGGACTTGTTGCCCGACAGGTGAGGAAAGCTTTTCTGCCAGAAATATACGATTTCGGAATCTTTGACCGATTTCAAAAAGTCATTGCGAAAAACAGGTTCGATGAGAAACCGGCGCAAATCGGCGATGGTGCCGCGCCGGTCACTCTCCAAGAAGGCGAGAATGGCATTTTGCAGGACGCTGTTCATTTGGTCGCCCCAGGAGGTTGAGAGCCTTTGGAACACGGCAACCAGATCGGAAGCCAGCAGATTCTTCTCCAGTTCGGAGTGGGCCGACAGGATATTGAATCCAATGGAGTAATCCTCGTCGGCCGGATTGACGAAAATGACATCCTCTATCCGATCGGGCGGGATGACACCCATGAGGCGGTCAATCAAATCGCCGTGAGGATCAAGGACAGCAACACCCTCGCCGTTTTGAATGGATTGCTGGATGAGGTTGAACAGCAACGTGCTTTTGCCAGTGCCGCTGGCTCCGATGACGTGGGTATGATGCACCCGCTGATCAGGTGACAACCGGATTTCCATGGTCTCACCGGCATGTTCATTGGTTCCCAGGAGTAGCCCTTCTGCATGGCGGACGATGAACGGTGCCGCCTTCGATTTGACGGACTGCCGCTGAAAGACGGGTGAGCGAACGGCACTCGAAGGCAGGTGCACAAAACCGATCAACTCATCGCTATTCAACAGCATTCCCGTTCGCCGCGTCTGGCGGCGCAACACGTCCTCGACGTGTTCTTCAAAAGGGTAGTCGTCATTGTGAAGAGGGATGAGTTCGTTGCCGTTTGGATGGGCGAAAACGCGGAGCGACCCGGCAAGGTCACGTGCCAACTGCAACACCCGTTCAAACTCCCCGGCGCGAATCAGGATGCGGACGACAGCGGCAAACAAGGGGTGAGCGACTTTCTTTTCCGCTGCGCCAGCCAATTCAGGTGAATTGACGAAAAAGGGCTTGCCGTCCGCATGGGTGACTGAACGCACGATGCTTTCCGGCCACGGTTCGTGCGCAGGTTGGAACAACACCTGAAACAGTCCAAGTTCACCGGGATGCAGTTCTGCCAAAGCCCCCACGATGCCAATGAAAGGGTCGAGTCTGCCGCTGGCAAGCGGCAACATGAATTCATGCGCCAAGCCGAATTCCACCGCCAATACCTCGTCTCCCTGGCTCGTATCCCACGCCTTTGCCAATATGCTTTTCTGTGGGATAAACACGGCTTCGGGAAAAAATGCCTGCAATTGACGCCGGAACAACGGGGCATCGCTGGCGCCGGTGGCAAATTGCGCCGTGACTTTTTTGTGGGTGCCAAGCAGCTCAAAGGCGATCGGTTCGCGGCATAGCGACAGGCTTGAAAGAAACTGATCGAACGCCTCCCTTGAAATATCGAGTTTGTCTGGCAGGGAAGCCTGAAATTCGACGAGGGAATCGCGGACAAGGGAAATTGGTTCAGGTTCCTCATCGGATTCCGGTTCAACCGTTATTGGCGGTGCGGTGCTTAATCGGTTGCTCAACTTCTCGGCGAGCGAACTCAAAAAGGTCGGTTTGCGCCCGTCATCTACTAGCGGGGTGTTGGGGAGATAATGGCCGTGGAAAGGTCGGAACGCTGGTTCAATGGCAACGGGATCAGGAAACGTCTGCCAGCCGCGCCCGCGAATTTCCCATTGGCGAAATTGCTCGGTTAATTGTTCATCGAGTCTGGGCATGGAATGTCAGACGGTGGGAGGGTTTTGTGACAGATCAACGGTCGTCGATTTGTACAATTCACCCAAGATGGGGCTGTATTCGTTGAACGTGATCAATCTGATTCCTTTCGCGCCCGTGACCTCCTCCACCTTCGCTTTGACGACATCATTTACAGTGTCCCGATACATGAGCCGCGTATCCTGCCGATAGTATGTCTCCCGTCGAAACCAATTCTCATAGATGGGGCCAAGTACGGGTGATCTGATGAGTGTGGCATCGAGGTCTTTCAAACCCATCGCAACGGCATTGCGGAGAATGTAGATCAGGAACACGAAACCGGCCAGCAGCACGACAGCGCCTAGAATGAGACCAAGGTATCTAAATACCAATGCCACGGTCATTAAGGCCGCTACCAGCACCACCAGCAGTTGCCAGAGCCGGATGACAGCCGGAATTTCGGCAAACCGGCAACTGAAGAAGAAGCCGGTGCCGAACGGGGCGGCGCAAATGTCGAATATCAGACGTTCGCGGTTCATCCGCAAATACTCCCGTTTGCTGGCTAGGAGGCCGCCTTCGGTAAAATCGACGTGGAAGATGTCCAGGCCGGGCACCTGCCGTTCCTTCAACTCCCCCTCGACGGCCTCGTAGAATTCCTTGGTAGAGGTGTTGAAGCCTGGGACGAGCGTGTACCAGTGGTCCATCACCTCGCCGTTTTCCTTTTTATATGACCCAAACATATGGCCCTTATGGTTGACGGCTATTTCCCATTACGCGGCAGAATGAGCAGGGCCGCCCCGAATGCCAGGGACAAGAACGCGCCGAAGACGAGGACGTGGAAAAAGTCATCCTTCAATTTCAAATACCAATACACGCCGACGACGTAGGGAAGCGCGCCTGTGATTTGCGCGACATCCTTTTGGCTCTGCTTTGCGAAACCGGCAATGATGGTGATCGCGCAGAAAACGGGAATCGCCCAGAGCAGACGCTGTTCGTCCCCCATTTTTTGGAGGTCAAAGCCAGAAAGATTGGCTCCGAAAATCTGCGCCCAGGGTAGGAAGAAGCTGATGCCCAAACCGAGGGCGCAGAGATTGATCAATTGCGTTCTGCCTGAACTGACAGTTTTATTATCTGCCCCGGTGCTGGCTGGCGCGAACCCCGATTTCGGTTTGATGGTTATCTCGTCCATATGATTCCTTTGGTTGTTGGTTCCCGTGACTAAACCCCGATGGACATTCCATGAAGACAAGCCCTTTGATGTGACCCGGAGCAAGGGGAGAATATTGCTTGCCGGGACCTCTGCAAGAAAAATTAAAATCAAAACCCGTCCGGTTTATGGATACCTCCTGGCCTTGCGCGGCTTGCCTATTCCATGGGCTATAAAATACCCTCAAAAGTTGAGGTTACGATCCATCATTTTAAAGTCCGCGCCCGTGCCTGCTTCAGAACATCTTCCAATTTGACGCCGATTCCATCGGCAATGCGGAGAATCGTTTCAAAAGTAGGTTGGCGGAGGCCACGTTCGATATAGCTGATGGTTTGTTGTGCAAGGCCGCACTGTGCGGATAGCGCGTATTTGGAAATGCCGCGCCGCTCGCGTTCCTCGCGGAGAAGCTTGATGACTTGCGCACAGACGGCGCGTTGTTTGACACCTGCTGCCACGAACAAGGAATATGCGAAAACTGATTGACTAAATACTTCACAGTTGTTATGTACCAGGCATGTTTCTAAAGCGACTCGGCCCCGACCCGCACGCCAGCGGCGCCCTCACCCCGGCGCTCCGTGGCTGCCCTGACATCTTCGAACTCGAATCTGGCGATTTCGCCGTGATCGGCATCGACATCACTGAATTGTCGGCGAAACATTTGCCGCCAAGCGCCGGCTGCGGCCCCGATGAGCGCATTGTCCGCATTCCCCGTAAAACGCTCGTTTTCGCCAAGTCGGACATCCCCAATCAGGTTTAGGGCGTTTGCGGGTCTGTGGCTGGGTGCGGTATAATGGCCGCACAATGGGGTTTATAAATTGGATTGCGGAACACTGGTTTGACGGGATTCAGACGGTCGGCATTGTCGGCGGTTTGTTGCTTGCGGGGTACACATCCTGGAAAGACGAGCAGGCGCGCAAAATCAGCAATTCGATCGCGATAAATGAGCAGCACCATCGGACGTGGAGCGAGCTTAACGAGCGACCAAAACTAAAACGCATTCATGCCAGGCAAGTTGATTTGGAAAATGAGCCGATATCGGCCGAAGAAGAGCTTTTCGTGACGCAACTCATCCTCAACTTGAGCATTGCCTTTCGCGCCATGAAGCATGGCGAGCTTGCTCGATTTGAAGGATTGCAATGGGATGTTAAGTCATTTTTCTCGCTGCCTATCCCAAAAGCAGTTTGGATGAGCGTCAAAGCGTTTCAAGACAGGGATTTTGTCAGTTTCGTAGAAACGGCAATGCGATAGGCGGAATAATTCGTTACATTGATACTCAAAGGCTCGGCCTATGAACAACAGTTTACAAATTCGGGATTTCTCGTAGCCGCGTTTTGACTTTTGTGCCGCAAATCATATTTGTTCAGAAAAGTCTTGTAAGTTTGTTTGAAGAAGCGCAGGGTCGCTTCGTCTCAGGAACATCTGGTTAGGAACAACCAGCGGGTTTCGGGAATCAATGGGTCCGGTATGAATTCTATAGATCAATGGTTGTTGGGTGATCGGCTTATGTGTTTCCTGGGCTGGCTGGCTGGCAAGAACTATATCGGGCTGCTCCTCTTTTTCCGCGCTCCGTTTCCGTTCAATTTTCCGCGTATGAAAACCATCTATCTGGCCGCCGCCTTACTGGCCACGGGCATTTTAACCAGCCAAGCTGACCAAACTTCCACCAGTACGATTCCTTCCGCCCAACCGGCCCAAAACGGGCCGGTGCCGAAGGCAACGGCTTTCCGCATTGTGGGACGAGGAGCCAACAGCCGCGACTGGCAGCGCGAGGAATATGAGAAATTGCCCGACGGAACAATTGTGACTCACGTCCATAAAGTAACGGAAATCGCGTCCGGAATGAATTTCCAGATCAATGGCCAGGCGAGTGGACAATGGGTTGAATCCAAAGAACTTATTGAGGCCTATACGGACGGCTCGATTGCGCGCCAAGGGTCATACCAAGTCATTTTTGCCAACAATCTTAATTCCGCCGGCGCCATTGACATGCAAACTCCGGACGGCAAGCGCCTGCGGAGCAATATTTTAGGCCTGGCATATTTCGACCATAGCAGCGGGCAGAGCGTGATGATCGCTCAAATCCAGGATTCGCAGGGCGAAATGATTGCTGACAATCAAGTGTTGTACCCGTCCGCTTTTACAGGTGTAAATGCCGATGTAAGATACACTTACAAAAGAGGAAGCTTCGGGCAAGATGTCATTTTGAAAGAGCAGCTTCCGACGCCAGAATCGGTCGGATTAAGCTCCGATTCGACTGAACTTCAGGTCATGACCGAGTTCCTTGACCCGCCCCAAGAGTCTATCGAAGAAAAGGACAACTTGCAAGGCGAATTGGTGGACCAGACCATTTCCTGGGGCGCGATGGTAATCGGGCATGGCCGGGCCTTTGACATGGGAGACGCGAATGACCCCAATTCGTCAGTATCGGCCACGAAGCAATATGTCACCATGGATGGACGGAAAATATTACTGGAGAAAATTCCGGTTCAGCAGCTTCAGGCGGCTTCCCAGGGCCTGCCCAAACACGCAGGCCTTAAATCCAGAATGCCGAGAACGGCCAGCCACAACCTTGCGATACCCCCAACGCCTGCCGCCCCCCTGGCGGAAAAACCCATGAAAATGGCAGCGACGCTGCCAGGCAAACCAGGGTTTATCCTCGATTACATGATGCTCAATGCCGGCGACGAAACCAATTTTACCTTTCAAGGAGATACTACCTATCTGGTGAGTGGAGACGTCAATCTTTCGGGCACGACGGCTATAGAAGGCGGCACGGTGATCAAATTCGACACCAACAATGCCTGCGCCATCAACATCCTCGGGACGGTCAATTGCCGGACGGCATCGTACCGGCCGGCCGTCTTCACTTCGACCGGGGACAGTTCGGTGGGCGAAGAAATCAGTGGATCCTCGCCCCCCTGCACCGGCACGCTTGATGTGCATGTCGTGAACAGCCTGAGCGAAGATCTGCAAGTTTATGTCTACGACGACATTGGCAACTACCCCGTCAATGGTCCTATTGTGTCTGCCGGTACTTCCGGCGATTTCACCTTCACAGCCGGCCTCGGACAGCACTACGCGTTTGATTCCTATGACACGCCGGATGGGAACGAATATTACCTCGATTTCTGGCCGACGCTGACCACGGATACCTTTCAACCCAACAGTGACTACAGTGTGAGCTATTCCGAGAGCGGCGGCAGCCTGTGCACGCCGCCGGCATCCGGGCCAACCGTCGCGCTGGCACTTGCGAACGGCGGAAGCATACACGACGTGCGCATCAGCAATGTGGCGGTTGGCATTTCGAGCCAGGACACTGATTCCGTTGAGAACGCGCAGTTCGTCAACTGTGGCGTCGCTTTGAAAACCGAAAATGCATCGCTGTTCGCGGGAAACGTCCTCATGAGCGTCGTCGGCACGGCCTTCCTGGGTCAGAATTTTCATGTGACGGCTGAAAATTTGACTTTTGATCAGGGTACCAATGTCACGTACGACCCTGGAACGGATACGAACAGTGCCGTCACACTCGTCAATTCGCTGCTCACGGAGGTCAGCAGTTACGGTTCGGTTCCGGTCACCACCAACTTTGTCGCCAGGCTGCCCAGCAATGCTGGCGTCTATCAGGCCGTGGGAGCCGGAAATTATTATCTGCCGACGAACAGCGTTTATCGCGGGGACGGCACGGCGAGCATTGATTCGGGCTTGCTGGCGATGCTTGCCACCAAGACGACGTATCCGCCATTTGTCTATTCAAATACCAATTTTACGAACGTCCAGACGTTTTCACCCCGGGCTCAACGTGACACCAACGCCACTCCAGATTACGGATTCCATTACGACGTTTTGGATTTTGTTTTTGGCAACTGCTATGCCCTGACCAATGTGACGTTCACCGCCGGCACAAGAGCCAGCTGGTTTGATTCCGGCGGTTGCGGGTTCGCGTTGACCAACAGCATCAAGGTTAATTTCAATGGCACGGCGACTGCGCCATGTGTTTACGCGCATTATTCCACCGTGCAGGAGGAAAACGACCCTTCCTGGACCGGATACGGCTGGGTTTGGTTTGGCATGTGCGCGGAGGGAACCATCAATGATTCGAGCCATGCGCCATTGATTTCAGCAAATTTTACGCACTTTTATTGCCTGGCGGCGCAACATGATCTTTTCAGGGATTACACCATTCAACTCCATTATCAGGCCGACAACTGTGAATTCTACAGCCTTGGTGAAGGAGGGTATGGCATGTGGCATTGCCTGACAAACTGTCTGTTGGACCGCGTGTATTTGGGAGGCCAGGGCACCGGCGGCGCGCAAATTGCCTTGAATAACTGCACCATGCACGGCGGGACCCTTCTGGATGGCCACTGGGGCAACTGGCCCACGACGATTACCAACTGCGCCTTTGATGGCACGGATTTTGAAATGGATTCGCTCTATACCTATTGTGATTACAACGCATTTGTCACGAACGATGCTTACCTGCCCGTTTCCGGAGCGCATGATGTTTATGTGACTAATTTCAACTGGCAACCCAGTTGGTTTGGACATTTCTACCTCCCGCCCGGATCTCCACTCATTGACCATGGCAGCACCAACGCCAATCTGCTGGGGCTTTACCATTTGACTACCCAAACCAACCAGGCTGTTGAGGGAAATTCGATCGTGGACCTCGGCTGCCATTTTATCGCCACGGATCAATACGGCAATCCACTCGATTCCAATGGCGATGGCATCCCGGATTATTTGGAAGATGCGAATGGCGATGGACTGGTGGACAATGGAGAGACCAACTGGGCGCTGGCAATTCTGGTGCAGCCCGCAAGCCAAACCGTGCTTCAAGGCTCAAATGTCACCTTTTCGGTTACCGCTCAGGGAGTGAACCCTTTGCATTACCAATGGTATGACGGCGCAGCAGCTTTAACAGGCGCAACCAACGTTTCATTGACCCTGACCAACGTCCAGGGAGCCAACGATGGCAATTACTACGTTTGTGTTTCGAACAGCATCACTTCCTCCAATAGCGCCTATGCGTCGCTGGTGGTTTCAATCAGTTTTGTGTTCACGAACTTCTGCGATGTATCAAGCCTTCAAATTAACACAAACGCCGTTGCCACGAACACTGCCGATGGATGCGTACTCGAACTCACACTGCCGCTCGGTAATCAATCAGGCGACGCTTTCTTGAAAACGCCGGTTTATTTGGGTGCCGGGGCTTCATTCAGCACTTTTTTTTCGTTTCGCTTAAGTCAAGGCGGAGGGAGCTATGACCCGGGAGAAGATGGTGTGCAAGGCGCTGACGGGATAACTTTCATGGTGCAGACGCTCACGAACAAACTTGGGGGGAATGGTGGGGGACTGGGATACGTGGGAACCACAAACAGCGTAGCAGTTGAATTCGACACGTATTATAATTTCGGGATCGACCCGTATTTGCCGGATTATCAAGGAGACGGCAACCATGTTGGAGTCGATCTCGATGGCTCAATTACCTCGGCCGCACATGCCCATATTGTGGATCCAATGAATAATGGCAACATCTGGTATGCCTGGATAGACTACAATGGGAGTACGAGCAATTTGGAGGTCCGCTTGTCGGAAGCAAATAGCAGGCCGGCAATTCCTGTGCTGGCCTACACGCTGAACATTTTAGATTACATTAAAACTAATGTTGCATACGTTGGCTTTAGCGCCGGCACCGGCGGTTCATGGAACCAGCAGGACATTCTCACCTGGCAATTCGTGTCGCCATATAATCCAATTGGCACCACCAATCTTTCTGTGACCATCCTGTCCCCCACAAATCAAACTTTGTTGGCCAGGTCAGATGTGACAATCACCGCCTTTGCCACCAACTCCAACCCCAACTTTCCGGTCAATTACGTTCAGTTTTTTGTCGGGACAAACAGCATCGGCTATGGGGCATATACGAATGGCACCTATCAGTTCAGTTGGTTTCCGGTTTCGAGTGGAACGGATGTTTTGACGGCTTTGGCTGTGAACACCAATGGTCTCACGGCCTGGTCCAGCCCGGTGATGAATTATGTCAGGAACATCCCCACGGTCAGCATCATTAATCCGACCAACGGACAGCTTTTCATTTTTTCCCCCACCAACATCACCATTCAGGCAACGGCAACGGCTGACCGGTCCGCCATTTCAAACGTGGTGTTCTACGCCGGAACGAACATTCTGGGATCCACCAATGCCGGTTCTCCCTTCACCTTCCTCTGGAACACCAACAACGGAGCGTATTCGCTGACCGCCAGGGCTACCGACACCAATGGAGCGGTCGGGGCTTCCCATCCGGTCGGGATAACGGTCAACCTGGACAACCAGCCACCTCAAGTCTATGCCGGCCCAAATCAAACCACCAACCTGCCAACGGCACAGTTGAATGGGTTTGTTTCCGACGACGGGTTGCCCAGCAATTATCTGGCCGTCACCTGGAGCGAAGTCAGCGGACCCACGGGTGGGATTGTCACTTTTGGCAACACGAACCAGCCGTTCACCACGGCAACCTTCAATACCAACGGGACTTATGTTTTGCAACTCTTCGCCACCGATGGCCAGTCTAACACCACAAGTGACGTCACCATCAACGTTCTGGTCACGAATCTTCCGCCAGTTGTGTATGCCGGCACAAACCACTTTGTCGTACTGCCGGCCGTATCTGGCACGAACCTGCTGGCCGCAATTGTCCTGACCGACGTAACGGGCGAGATTCCGAGCCCCATCGGCGTTGACTATTACGTGCCTTCCAATTGCGTCATTTTATCTGTGAATTATTCGGATAATGGCATCCCGTGGAATTTTGAGTTGGTGGATTCAAACGGCCAGACCAACCAATTTTCTTCAATCAGTAATTATCAAGATGAGGTATATATCGCAACCGTCCGGAACACGCTTGGCAGCTTTAATATTGGCGAAATGTTCACCGGCAATGGGGCCAACGGTCAGATAATGAGAATCGAGCCAGACGGTACTCTCATTGGTACAAACGGAATAAACTCCAATGTCTGGGTTGTGTTGCCCTTTGCGACAAACAACGGTGTGGTGATTACGCCAGGCCATTTGCGTGGTGGGCTCTGGGTGGACCAAACTAGTGTATGGGGCGGCGACCTGATCGTGTCGACGTTGGACGGGGCGGAGTCGGGAACCGACACCCATACAGGCTCTGTCTGGCGCGTCAATTCCTCCGGGCAGGCGACGTTCATGGCGCAATTGGTTGTGCCGAATGATGGGTTAGACAGTTTTGAGGGTATCACGACTTGCCCCAACGACCCCAGATATGGTCCGTGGGCAGGAAGGATATTGGTCGGCGGAGATAATCAGAATATATATGCGATTGATACCAATGGCCAAGTTGTGATGTATGACCTGGGTATTGGCGATGAGGACATTCGAGTCATACCTGGAAATCAGAATTTCTTCGCGGCTGACTCCGCTGTTAAATTATGGGGTGCGGGTGCCTCCGAATTTCAAGGCATGGTCGGGGACTTGTTGTTTTGCGAAGAGAGCTCTCATATGTGGAGGGTGCATTGGACTGGAACCAACTTTGAATCCTACTCGATTGCGTGGAGTCAGATTGGATCGTCGGAAGAGGTTAACTTCACACCAGCCGGCATCGGCCCCATCGCCCCAATCCAAAATTATGCTCGGATGGACGGCGCCGTGAGCGACGACGGCAGGTTGTTCACCCCGACAATCAATTCATGGACGGAGGTGAGCGGTCCGGCCCTGGTGACGTTTGATGAACCGAACCTGACCAACACATTGGCACGGTTCACCGCTGCCGGAACCTATGACCTTCGCTTGTCGGCTTACGATGGACAATTCACCACCTACAGCGATGTGTCCGTGAACGTGACCAATAATCACCCGCCAGTGGTGAGCGCGGGGACAAACTTTTCCACCCCGACACTGACCGGCATTTCCCTCAACGGCTCTGTTAGTGACGATGGCTTGCCCTATGGCGTGACCAACATCGTCTGGCAGGCGGTTTTGGGGCCGACCCTGGATGTCACCTTCGGAAATTCAAATGCCGCTGCGACCACTCTGACTGTGCCACAAATCGGGATATATGTGCTCCAACTGACGGCTTCCGATGGGCAGGTCAGCAGCTCGGCTGAGGTCACAGTGACAGTGGGAACCACCAACTTTACGCTTTCACCAGCCTACCCAACGCTAACAAATACACCGTACACTGTCACGGCGAAAGTGGTTGACTCGTATAACAATCCGGTCACAAATCTATATGTCAGTTTCCAGATGTTTAGCCCATACACTAACGTCTTTATACCACTCGACAATAATGGCAATGCTTCTTTCACCTATGTTCAAACCAGCATACAGGAGGATACAATTGAGGCGATACTTTGTTGGGGCCCGTCCTCGAGTGATTACATATTAGACGCAAATGGATATATCAAGGCAACGCAAAATCAAGACTGGGTGCCACAACTGACTTGTGGACTGAGCGATAGCAGATTCGACTCTTACCCCAATTATATATCGCTGAGTCTGCCGACAAACCAGACGTTTGTCGCCAGTTACTGCATGGTCAATTTGACCAATGGACAGACTCTATCCCTTGACTACACCAACATCAGCGACACAATCCTGATTTTGCATGACCCGTCAAACCAGGTGGTGCTCATTAATTATGGTGGAATTGTGAAATATATCGCTCAGTCTTCCGGGTCATATCTTATTGAGATGGCAAATGCAGATGGGGCAAGTTCGGGTCATGGTGAGCCGCAATATACCATTTCCCTTGACTGCGGCGGTGGCCTTCCAGGCCAGCCGCTAATGTATGTTCTAGCCAACGGCACCAACTATCCGAGCGGGCAGACGCTGGTATTCCCGACCACCACAACCAACCTGCCCGTTTCGCTCACGCTACTCGTAACCAACTACGGGATAAACGACTTGTTGATCACCAACGTCTCGCTCACGGGCGATTTCACCAACCTGTCCGGCGCCAATTTCGACATCCCTGCGGAAACGTCCACGAACATCGTCCTCCAGTTCAATGCCTCCTCAAACGAGATTTGCATCGGACAATTGCTCATTCAGAACAACGGCCTTGTGCCGAATTTCATCCTGGCACTCCAGGGCAGCGCGTTCATACCCGGTCCACTGCCCAATGTGAGGATTGTGTCGCCACCGAATGGCTTTACAAATTTCGCCCCAGCCACATTCCCGGTTGTGGTGACAGCCAGCAGCACAGCCACGAACATTAATTACGTGGATTTGGTGCAATCATCAGCATTCGGCTCGGTTGACTACGGCACCAACCCAGTAACAGGCGTCATATCCATCTATAATACGACGAACCTTCCCACCGGCACCTACACTTTCCAGGCCACCGCCGTTGATGTGGCCGGGCGCTTGGCTGCTTCTGCCGCCATCACCGTACAGGTCGCCCAGAATAACGAGACCAATCCGCCCGTGGCTACGAACGACCAGTTCCACGTGCTGGCCAACAGCGTTAACAACATTCTGGAACCGCTGACCAACGATACCAATCCTAATCCGTATCCATTGACCATCACATCTATCACCGCACCGGAGTACGGCAGCGCTCATATTGTCAATAACGGCACGGCGGTTGCCTACACACCACAGGCGGGAATCCGGGGATACCCGGGTGAAGCCGCGGATGGTTTTCATTATACTGTGTCAGACAGGCATGGAGGAACGGCGACAGCCATAGCCTACATCTATATTGATGCGACGGATATTCCCACCATTGACCTCGCCGTCAGCAATTCGCCCGTGACCGCCGGGACGAGTGATCCCATCTACGCCACCAATAATCCGGCCGACGCCATCAAGGTGGACTTTTATCAGGGGCAGGATTTCATCGGCGAAGCGACCACTGAGACGGGTGGCATCTTTGCGTTGAGCTGGACCGCCAGCTACGATCCCAATGGCGGCGGCGCGACCATTTCGGCTTCAGCGACGGATCAGTTTGGCCAGGTTGGTCTCGCTTCCCCAATAACGGTCAATGTGACCGCGCCAGCCAATGGCGGCAAAGCCATGGCCACCCTGGACAGCGTCGTGGGTTCCTCCGGGACCAATTATTTTAGCTCCACGAAAATCAACCTCATCCGTGACGGCATGTTCCAGCTTTACGGCCGGGCCTATCATAACTTGAGCAGCAATGTCACCTGGCAGGTGGGCGTCTATGCGATTGACGGAACCTTCATCCGCCAGCTTTCACCTTTGACGAGCGGCACAGTGGGCACGTCGAATGCGGCAGCGCAGTTGCTAACCTGCGATCTGACGACGTTGATGAATGGCACCTATGACCTGCGCCTCACGGTCAACGGCGGTTACACCACGGCGGAGACGAATGTTGAAATCCAACTGGAATCCAACCTGAAGATCGGCCAGTTCAGTTTCAGCCAACAGGATTTGATTATCCCGGTCAGTGGCATTCCTCTCTCGGTGACGCGCACGTACAATTCGCTGAACCTAAACAAGGGCGATTTCGGTTACGGCTGGACCTACGCGTTGGCGGACATGAATGCTTCCCTCGATGAGACGCGGGTTGATACCAATGACATGGACGAGGAGGACTTCAGCCTGCGCAACGGTGGCGGTTGGGATGTGACCTTGACCCTGCCGAACGGCCAAGTGACCACCTTTGCGTTCAATCTTGTTGCCGGGGTGAATGGGACTTATGCCGCAGAATGGGATGCGGCGCCGGGCGTCACGGCGAAACTAGGATTGTTGCCGGGAGCGAACAACCATCTTGAGACGCTGATTGGAAGCGTGGTTGGCAACCCTGCCCTGTTCTATTGGGACGCCGCCGGTCCAAGCACACCCATGAATGTCTACGATTTCCCGGGCTTCGTCCTCACCAACCTGGATGGCACGCGGTATATTCTCATGAGGGATAATCTGGGTGAACATTTCATTGACGATGGGACCGTCGAGGGAACCTACGTGCAGGCGTACGGCGATCTGCACTTGACCCAAATCGTTGATCGCAATGGCAATACTATCACCATCAATCCCAATGCCATCACCTACAACAATGCCACAAACGGGGCGATGCGGCAGATCCAATTCCAGCGGAACGACCAGAATCTTATCACCTCCATCAGTGATCCGGAAGGGTTGCTCGGGGGAGGTTCGACCAATCCGGCGGCCAAATATGACTACGACGCGAGCGACAATCTAATTGATGTCCAGAACCTGGTGGACCGCAATGCCGGCACGTATGTCACCAACTCGTTCTCCTATACCAACGTCAATTTCCCGCACTACGTCACCGGCATTATCAGCGCAGACGGCACCCAGGTAGCTCAGAACTTCTACGATGATACGGGCAAGCTGATCGCCGTACAGGATGCCAATGGCAACCTGACGCAGTTCATCAACAATCCCACCAACAATATGGATGTGATCATAGACCGGAATGGATTCACGAACACGTACGTCTATGATTTGCGCGGTAATGTGATTGCGCAGACCAACCAGCTTGGCCAGATCACCGAGATGGCCTACGACGCGAACAACAACAAGACCAACGTAGTCACGTTCCTGGGCAGCCAGCCGTATGCTACGAACAGCTACCTTTACGATACCAATCTCAATGTGCTACTCGTTTCCACCGATCCTTTGGGCCATACCAATTCCTTTGCCTACGACAGTTTTGGCAATGTACTGACCAATACGGATGCGCGCGGCAATTCCACGATCAACACATACGACAACGATGGCAATCTGACCCAGACGACGGATGCCGCGAGCAATAGTACGTACAACGTCTATGGCGGGGGCCTGTTGTTGGGTTTAAAGGACGCCGTCGGCACCATCACCACCAACTACTACGACGGGTCACAGAACCTCTTTGCCACCGCCACCCTCGACACTTCGGGCACGATATTGAGCAGCAATACGATTACGTATGATGACAATGCGAACCGGATCACCTCGACAGTCTGGCGTCACGTGAGCGGTTTCTGGACCGGCGCCACCACTGCCTACGTCTATGACGCCATGAACCGGGTGGTGCAGACCATCAACCCGGATGGCGGCACGAACACGGTGGTCGATGATCCCACCGGCAAGCAACAGGCCACCATTGACCCGCTGGGTCGGACCACCAGCTACGTGTATGACAGGCAGGGCCGGCTCGTCCAAACCATATATCCTGCGGGCACCTCGGAGTCTTCGGCATACGATACCAATGGCAATCGCACCAATAGCGTGGACCGCAACGGCAATCCCACGACCTACGTCTATGATGCGCTGAACCGGCTGGTAGAGACGGCCTACGCAGACGGTTCCACCAATGCGACTGTTTATGACGGTGTCGGCCGCACCGCACAAACCATTGATGCCTTGGGCAACATCACGGCCTTCAGCTATGACGCAGCGGGCCGTCGGTTGGCCGTGACAAATGCGGTGGGCACCACGGTACAGATGGTTTCCAGCTATGGCTATGACGCAAACGGAAATCAAATCATGTTCACGGATGCCAACAACCATAATACGATGAGTGTGTTTGACCCACTGAACCGTCAGGTGCAGACACAATACGCCGATGGGACAACAAATGAAGTGGTGTACGACGCAAACGGTCGGAAGGTGGCAGCAACGAACCAGGATGGCATTGTGACCTTGTTCGGATATGACGGCACTGGCCGGTTGACATCCGTGACGAACGCGGTTAATAAAGCGGAACAGATGGTGACGCGTTATCAATACGATGAAATGGGCAATGAAACGCTCCAGATTGATGGGCTGGGCCGAACGAACAGTTTTGGCTACGACGGCCAAGGACGCCGTGTATCGCACACCATGCCCACGAATGGCCTGGTGGAGCGCTTCAGCTACGATCTGGCCGGGAATATGGTCTTGCAGACAAATTTCAGCGGCGGCGTCATCACCAACGAATACGATGCGAACAACCGGCTGACGAGCTGCAGTTCAGCGAGATACGCGGTGACCTACACGTACACAGTCACGGGCCAGCGGCAGATGATGAACGACCCAAGCGGAGTGACCACGTACACCTATGACAACCGCGACCGGTTGCTGACCAAGACCGTGCAGTGGAACCAAGGGCCGACAATGTCACTAAACTACAGCTACAATCTCAACGGCAGCGTGACAAACATCTGGTCCAGCACCAGCGGCGGGGTGAATCTCCAATATGCTTACGATCCCTTAAGCCGGTTGACGAATGTTCTGGCTAACGGCAGTGCGGCGGCGGGCTATGCCTTTGACAGTGTTGGGAACCTGCAAAAGCTGCGCTACGGCAATGCAGTGACGAACTTTTACCAGTACGACGCCTTGAGCCGGCTGACGAACATGGTCTGGAAGACCAACGGAACAACCATAGCCAGCTTTGCGTATCAACTCGGCCTAACCGGCAATCGGACCAGCTTGACCGAAACCAATAACGGAACGAGCCGGACCTATGCCTGGAGCTATGACAATTTGTATCGCCTGACCAATGAGGTGATGAGCGGTTTGGGCTTTGCCGGATACCGCTATGATACGGTGGGCAACCGCCTGAACCGGTCATCGACCATCAGCGGCTTGGCCACCAACAATTACGCCTATACAGCCAACGACTGGCTGACCAATAACGCATACGACTTGAATGGGAATACAATCACCAATGCGGGAACGAATTATCAATACGATGTGATGAATCATCTGGTGAACCTGAACAACGGCCAAGTTGTGTTGGCGTATAACGGGGACGGAGACCGAGTGTTGAAAATAGTAGGTGGAGTGACAAATTATTATCTGGTGGATGACCGGAATCCGAGCGGTTACGCGCAGGTCTTGGAAGAACATCAAGGGGCAACGTTGAGCCGCTGGTACAACTACGGAATGGACCTGGTCAGCCAAATTCAGCCAGGCAGCGTTACGAATTATTATAGCTATGACGGGCATGGCAGCGTGCGATTCCTGACCGGATTGAATGGGGTCATCACGGATACGTACACGTACGATGCATATGGATCACTCATTGCGAAAACAGGAACAACGGCGAACAATTATCTTTATTCAGGTCAGCAGTTTGATCCAGACCTCGGTTTTTACTACAACCGCGCTCGTTACGTGAATACGGATACGGGAAGGTTTTTGAGCATGGATTCTAACGCGGGCTATCAAGAAGATCCGCAGAGTCTTCACAAATACCTCTATGGGGCAGATAATCCCGTCAACCTAGTAGACCCTAATGGGCAGAACTATTATTTCGGCGGAAATCCAGGGGCATCATTTCGAGACCCGGGGCATTTTTGGGTTGCGGTTGACTCGGCTGTTGGAGGCGTGGACAAATACGATTATGGGTTGAAGGATTATGCTGGGCCCGGTGGCTCTTGGGGGACAGTCGAAAATTTATATAGGGCAAAGGCCGGTCCTGGGCAGGCCAACGTAACACCATGTAGCAGCATTTCACAAGCAGCTAGAACAGATAAGTACTATGAATTCAATGAGTCGCCATATGAAGATAGCGCAATGTATTCAAGAATGATCATCAGCGCTTTGTTCCCGGCGGAATATCATCTGTTCACTCATAATTGTGGCCACGCATCTTTTGAAATTGCTCAACAAGGATGGCCAGTGCTAGCTCCAACTGATCCCTACCCAGCCGCGTTCCTAAGAGTCGTGCAGACTCAGTGGCCTCTAAGGAAAGCCTTGAATATTATCCAATTATTTGTATACTCCAATCTAGATGACGAGATGTAATCTCGACTATAATATCTATGAATCCAACGCAATCATCCTGCATGACACATAAGCCTATCGCTGGTAATTATCGTCGGGTAAAAATCGTGTTCTGGATTCTGATATTAATATCGATCGGTTTGGTTGCTTTATCGTTTTTCATGCAATCACTCGCTGGATTCTTTCTTCACGAAACAAACTCCCAGACTTTTGATAATGTTCTGACAGACGACCAAAAAAAAGGAATTTTTGTTTCAGTTGGTTCTATTACTCTAATTTATATACTGTTGCTGGCCGCATCCAATCTGGTGTGGGTGGTTGGTGTTTTATATATTAGATCATTATTTGAAAAGCGCGACAAAACAAGCGAACCAGGAAAAGAGGACCTCACCAGCCAGCCATAACGTAGCCGGGGTGCTGACGCTGGATGACACGAATAAGAATGAAGATTGGCCGGACATCACGGCTCAGTGCACGGTCGGTGACGACGATAAGTCGCTGGACACGCCCTTGAGCCAAGCGCAGCAAAGTCTGATCGCGTCAGCAATCTGACAAAACAGCGATCAGCCAATGGACCCGAAAACCGTCATGGACGACGCAGGCCAAGTCCTTGAAAACCTATCGGGACGCGCTGCTATTCGTGCACCCGGACGCGCCTTGAATGTAAAAACCCGCCTCTTTCGGAGGCGGGTGTGTTTTCCCTGATCTTAACAGGTGCAGTCCTCTTTGAATTGAAGCGACAATTCGCCGGGTTTCGACGAGGAGATTTCCACCCGATGCCCAGGCTTAAACCCCGCTTTTTCGAGCCAATGCCCGCTCAGTCGAATCCGGGGCTTGATTTTGCGTTTGGCGAAGTCACCAACGGCTTCGATTCTCAGGCTGCGTGTTTTGCTGCAATGTACGTCCATGCGATATTCCTTTCTGCTTGTTGGTTGAAGGATTAAGCGAACCGATGTGAGGGGACACGCCGGTTCGGGTGATGATTGGCTCAAAGAGCCAATTCCTGCTGTGTGAGTGATGCCTTGATCCGTTCCACTTCAATCAGCGTCGGGGGTTGGCCCTGTTCCATTGCTTCGGGGACCTGGCTCCGCATGGCGAGCGGTAGCCAGGGCGCGATGTAATGGATGTTCGACCATGCCGCCCAATACTCCTGGGACAAGGTGTTGCCGTGAAAGACCCGCGTCGGGATGCCCCAAAGCGTGGTATTCACGAATGCCATGTCACAGGCCGTGCGGTTGATGTCGATGGCCGTGACCCGCAATCGTCGTCTCGTTTCCGGCGGGCAAGCTTCTGCGAGCGATAGGATCATCGCTCCGGCCCCGCAGGCCGGCTCGCAAACGGTGATCGGTCTATCCGTCGGCAGAGAACCCGTATCACCGAGAACCATTCGCGCCATCAGGTCGCAAACGGTTTTTGGCGTGTGGAATTCGCCGTTCCATTGCTGTCCCTTCGAGGACAGGGCGAATTCCATGTAGTGCCTGCCCAGGACATCCTCGAAAGGTTTTGATTCCATTTCGAGGACGAGTGCCCCCAGCGCCTGTCCGAATAAATCCAGGTCGGCTCTTTCCCATCGTTTGGCCTCTTCGAGGTATTCCGCCTCGCGAGTCTGTACGGCAAGCGCACAGGCCGCGAAGCGGGTGAAGGTATCAAAGACACTCCGTGTGTCATGGCGATGGGAAACGCGTTCGAGGATCTTGCGGAAGTCGCCGGACGGCGGCTTCCGTGCGCTCACGGGGAACCTCCGGCCACGGCCTCCTGCTCAAGGATGCTTTCAAGCGCTACGTCTATTTGCCGTCCCGTCAACGTCCACTGGTATCGTGGCAAGACCGCGATCACCTCCCATTTGAAGCGCTGGTACAGGTTCAGCGCGAGTTCGTCGTTACCGCAATGGTCGGCTAGGATTGCCAGAGCCAGTTGCGCCGGGCCGCTGCCGTCGTAGCCCCACTCGAATTCCGCCGGGCTGTGGCTGCGAAGGTCGAGCCGGGGATTCAGACGGCGGCCGTCCACGGTGACGATGGCACCATGCCATCGCCGCTTTCCCTCGTACCGCTTCATTGGAGTCCTCCGGTAAGTTGCTGGATTTCCTCCGCCGGCATCTTCTCCGGCTCCATGTCGGGGACCTCGAACTCATGCACTCGGACGAAGCAGAACCGGGAGACGCGGCAGGCGATGTCGTCGCGCCCCGCCCGGCCCGCCTCGTTCTCCTTGAGCATGAGGATGACTTGGCTCCCTCGGGTCGTGTTCTGCCGAATCATCTCTTCCTGTGCTGCCGACATGGTGCTGCCCATGAGGGCGGCGACCTTCCTGCAACCGAGCTGGTGCAACTTCATCGCGTCGAAAAATCCTACGACGATGACAAGGGGCACATCAGCCGGCTCTTTCATGGCCCGGTCGAAGTTATAGAGTTCCTGTGATTTGCGGAAACCCTGCGGGAGCTTGTACTTGGGCGTCCCTTCGGGCGGCTCGCCCAGGTATCGCCCCGCGTACGCCACCACCTCGCCCTTGGCGTTGTGGATGGGGATGGCGATGCGGTCCGCCATCATGCCTTTCGAGCAATGGCCGATTCCGAAGTCCACGATGGTCTCCTGCGTCAGTCCGCGCTCGGCCAGATACGGGTGGCTGCGCTCCAGCTTGTCCAACCTGAACTTCAAGGGAGCGTTGGGCGTGGCCTTTTCGGGGGCGGCGGGAGTGGTTTTCTTCGGCGCGGGTTTGGGTGCCTCCGCGACTTCGCCTTCCGTTTCTCCCTCGGCGCCAGCTGACATGGCTTCGGGATCGAGGTCGAACCACTCGATGGCCTTCAACGCCGCCGCATGTATGCTCACGTCGTCCATCCTGGCGATAAAGTCGAGGACGTTGCCGCCGTGCTTGCACTCGCTGAAACAATTCCAGACGTTCTTGCTGATGCTTACCCGGAACTGCGTCGGGTTGCTACCCTTGTGGATGGGGCACGGCCCGCTCAGGCTGTCGGTCCCGCGCTTGAATTTGTCCATGAGGCCGTAGCGCTCAAGGACCTGCTCCATGGTGATGGCCGATTTGACGGCCTTGAAGTCAACGAACTGTGATTTTGGCATATGTATTCCTTTGTGGTTATTGCTGATGAACTTGTGCGGTTCGAAGAAGTGAACCGCATCCGGGACGAATCATATGCCCGCCGGGTGAGGCTGGTAGGGGGGCAAACCTGCCAGTTTTGGCAGGTTTGCCCTGGAACACCTCAGCGGGGCCGATTATTGGCTGAGACGATTATGAGGACGATGATCAGGATCAATATGTTTTCGATGTTCATATGTTTTTCCTTTAAGGCGCACCAATTCCTAAAAGCCCCATTTTTCGTCTCTTTACGTAAATGGATGTTATTCAGAATCTTCCTCGCATCGGTATTTGGCAGGCAACCCGACCGTGAACATTTTCCCTGAATTTTTGACAGGCGGACTTAAATGAACTCGACATGCGGGTTGGATGGGGGGTAGAAATTTCGCACCGGGCGCACTCAGGTTTCAAGTGCCGTGTTGTTTCGGCTGGGGTTTTGGAAAATGGGCCTACGAACGGGAATCATCGGGAACAACATGAAATCTATTCACTCATTCTTAGCCGTAGCGGCTGTCTTCGCATGGCTTTCCGGAAGCATCGGAGCATCGGCAGACACAATCGTCATGGCGAACGGCAATACCATGGCCGGAACCGCCATCCAGACAAACGGCGATGAAATACTGATCCTGACTAAATACGCGGCATTCAACTTCTCGAAGCGCAGCGTCAAGGAGATCAGGCCCGGGTCGCCTGACGCCTCCGAACCTTCCGGCGCAGGCAGGATTCCGGACTTCCAACGGGCGATCCTGTTTTTGAGCAGCCAACCATGGGTCACGAACCTCACCCCGATTCCCGCCACGGTCATTGACAAGGGAATTCTGCGCCACGTCCCCTACACGTCATTCCGCTGCGCCGGTGACTATGAGGTGAACATCTATGGGGATTTGGACAACCCGGCCGGATTCGAGATTGGCATGTACCGCAAATTACTCAGCGATGATTCGGCCAAGGGAAACTGCATCAAATTCATAACCGATCTGCTCAATCAGCCGGAGGACAAGGAGATTGTGCAGGGGGCTCGACCGCAGGCAAGACCTGAAAGCGCGCGCTGGCCTGACGTTCGAGATCACCCCGCCCACCGGCGAGGACGCGTACAACGGCTGGTAGATTTCGGTGTATTCCGAAAAGCAACTAAGTCTCGCCCGTGCGTCCGACAAAGATATGGGCCTCATCAGCGTGTCCCAAGCGGACGCGGCGAAGGACGCCCAGGAAAGCACGAACTCCGCCTCATGGACCTCAGATGAGTTGCGGCAGGCACGCCCGGCTGCCCCGGAGACGATTTCGTTCGTGAACTCGTCCGGTGTGCTCGTTACGAACGCGGAGGTAGCGCGTGTGATCGACGGCGTAAGCCTCATCTGGCGCAATGGCCCGACGTGCGAAGGAATGGTTAGATTGGAAGACCTGCCTCAAGACCTCCGCGTCCGGTTCGGTTATGATGCCGCTAAAACGAAGGCAGCCGATGACCTGGCCAATGCAAACAAGGCCCGTTGGCAGCAGGAGGCCGATGCTGCAGTGGCGGCACAGGCAGCGGCTTCACAATATACTTCCTCTTCGGATGATTCTTCAGGCTATGGCGCCGGCGATTTGGGTGGCGGACGCGTCTACGTGCGCGGCTATTACCGGAGCAACGGCACGTACGTCCATAGCTACTCCCGGAGCTATCCGAGCCGGTGAAATTTCGCCCTATCTCGACCAGAATTGACGCAATACTCCGAAAGTGGCCTGCAAACGTTTTGTCTCGCCGCTTCTTTTTCAAATGCAATCGCCAATCCAATCATCTTGCAATCAGATATTTACAACTTTTCCGCTACGTGCTAGACTGATTCAGAACGATTTGCGTCAGCGTGTCGAGTCACGCTTAACAAAGTTCACCGAGCCCATCCCGGCCAAAAACGGGATGGGCTTATTTACAAGAAACCCCGCTAGCCACAGGGTGGCAGCGGGTTGTGGGACGTGATACAGGTTAGGCTATCCAAGAGTCGAATCTGCCTATTTCGATTTTTCGCTCTACTACAGCGAGGCTGACCAGGATGATACCCAAGAGCACTTGTCTCGGAAGTAATTGCCACGCAACTTTGCATAGGCAGTAGCAACTGGCGCTCAACTTTTTGCAGTCCATCAGGACGGCGACTGCAGCTTCGACCAACGGGGGACCGGTTTTTCTGTGGTATTTCATAAGCAATCGAGTTTGTTTATGGAACATCAGAGATCGTGACTGGCATCATCGCGACCGCCTGACCGGCTGCCTCCGCACGCCCAAAAGCGCACGAACAACAGCTACCTCCCACTAACCCTTCCACCAAGGGGCCTACGAGGTCATCTTAATTTAGTAAAACTGCTTTTCTAGCGCAAGAAAAATCCACCATAAGTTTTAATTTTCTTTATTAGATTCCATGGCAACGCGCTTTTTCCCGGAATGCCGCGCCTTTCGGGCCAATTGACTCTGTTTCTTGAGAATCCACCCCTCGGACCCTTCTTCCAAGGGTTCGAGGGGCGGTTGGACTTTATCGTCGTTCTTCATACTATATAACTACTCAGTCGCTTTTTAAAACCTGTTTGGTTTATAAACGTCTAAAATTCAGCGTTTTGTGATGCAGTGACGTAAAAGTGCCGCCACGTGCGTATGGCGGGCGTAGAGCAGATTGGGGCGGAATTTCTTACTGTGTTTCTCATACGGTATAGTCCATGACTGGCGACCACTGCCTAGCGTGAGGGGACAAGTAGCCTTGGCGGATAATCTTGCTGGAGTCGCAAATTCACTGACGGGAGCCATCGGTTAAAGCGATGGACGTACAATTTTTCAGTGCTCCTCGCTTGCAGGAAAAATTGACAAGGTTCGCCATCGGGGTAGATTGCCTGCCAATGAATAACAATTCGTTGGAAGTCGGTGATATGATACGAATCAACAGGCTGGGCTACCAGCATGTCGGCATACATGTTGGCCCGCGTGGGTTCGATGGCCGCTGCGTGCTCCACAATTCCAAGGGCCAAGGTGTGGTTTTGGCTACCCTCAACGAGTTTTCAGGCGGCTCCCCGATCTTCATCCAACGGAAAGCGACGGGCAATTTCTATGAGAGAGAAGCCATCGCCGCCCGTGCAATGTCTCTTTTGGGCCAGAAATATGACCTGATCAAATTCAACTGTGAACACACCGCGAGTCTCGCCCAGCGCGGAGTGGCGGAAAGCCCGCAACTCGTCGTCTGGGGGCTTTTGGCAATTGCGGCGGTTGGCGTTGCGCTGTTTTCAGCCAAGAAAGCATAATGAGCCTGCCCACTATTTATCTAGGTCAAGAAGCGCAGACATCTGGATAGATTTGCCGCATTGCCACACCGGAGAGAACGGATCTTTTTCGAGAACCGCTCGGTCGGCGAACAAAAAGAGGCCGTGGCCGCGCTTCAGGCGGGAGCAAGCATCAATGAGCGATTTCACCCGCTCCTCACTCGTCGTCACTGTCAAAACACGGAAACGATTGATTCCGAGCTTCCGCTGGTGGACCTTCTGTGCCCAGGTCGCTTCGTATGCGAGGAGTTTACGCTGAAATGATGTCTGGTCGGGGTTTGTTCGAACGACCGGCATAGTTCCTCGGTCTGCTTCGAGGAAATAGTAAACGCGCTCGGTTTCTCCCTTCTCGCCGGCATATTCCAACGCGAATACCCGGTCGGGGACGACACCATGCTCCACTCCGCCCAAAAGTTTCACCTGCCATTGCACCTGGCTGCGGCCGTTCGGCAGGGCAAGTTCGTCTTCGTACAGAAGTCGGATGTCCCCGCGCTTCTGGCAGGCAAGTTCAATCGCCACCATCACGTCGGAGACGAGGATCGCATGTTCAAGGAATATTTGTCCAACGTCGTCACCACCTCCACCCCAGGATACGGCGGAGCCGTTCTCCTTTTGAAGTAGCTGGGCGCCTTTCTTGCTCATGCCGTAAACGATGGGACACGACCCGCCCGCCCCGAAGTATTCAAGCTGGGCGCGGGGACGTTCCAGATAGCTGTGTTGATAGAGCAGTTGGAGTCTGCGCAAAATCTGCTGCTGGCTACCGCCAAGCAAGTCGGTGATGTGGCTCGAACGAAGAAACCGGTGCCGGTGGATGAGGCGAATAATCTCGCGGTCGCGCGGGGTGATCCGCATTGTGGTGGCCGGTGGCGCCCGCTTGAATCGGGGTGATCTCTTTTTGGTCATTCCGCCAGAATGCGACAAGAGCGCGGAACCATGTAGGGGGGCAAACCTGCCAATTCTGGCAGGTAGTTACCCGTCACCTTTCGATATATTACGGCCCATCCAGCGATTGAGCTTTCCCTCAATCGAGGCCCGCGAGATGGAAAACCGCTCGTGGCACAAAGCGATCAACCTTTCTTTTCGGCCATGGTGGGTTTCAAGCAGCGGCAACTATGCGGCGCAAAATTTACCAATTTAACATTATTTGCAATTTTTTGAAAGATTATCACTTTGTATCCGTATTCTATTAGAGAGGGTGGATATTCATGAAAATTCTAAACTGAACCAACAACCAAACCGCACCGCGGTGTGCGATCGAATAATAATATGACAACTAAACAAACACATCACTTACCTGAAGTATTCGCCCGACTTGGTCAGCACGACCAACATCCTTGGACGCCTCTCCCGTGGAAAGGCATTTACAACAAAGTTCTCTACTTTGACCGTATCACCGGCGCGACTATCGAACTAGCGAAAGTCGAGAAAGGCGCTGAGTTTCCAGAACATTACCACCCCACTATGCAGACGTTGTTCCTTGTCTCCGGCAAGCTACGTTCGCGTGACACGGTTATCACCCCTGGGACATTCAATGTGATTCCAGCAGGGCAAGTACATGGGCCATTCTTTGCCGAAGAGGAATCGATCCAGTTTAAATACTTTTCAGCAGTGCCAGTTTACTTCCTAAAGGATGGCTCTTGCCACTGCTATAAGGAAGATGGTCGCACTTTCAACCTTAACGACCCGGCAACTCTCAAGGAGATACTAACCAAAGAAAACATCCTCCGGTAAATACTCGAAAAGTTGCAAGAGACTACCGCGTTTGGCGTGGTTCGTGTCAGACATCACGCGGTAACTCAATTGTCTGGATTATTTGTCTTCATACCGAACCTTGCTATATAATTCTGCCCATCCAGCGGTTGAGCTTTCCCTCAATCGAAGCCCGCGAAGTGGAAAACCGCTCGCGGGACAGGGCAATCAATTTCTCTTTTCGGCCGTGGCGGGTTTCAAGCGGCGGCAGCATGGCTGCCCGGAAAGGCTCCAGATTCGAGCCTTCGACAAGCAGTTTCACTACGGCCTCATACCGCTCAAGGTCGGCCAAGCTGGCGGGTGGAACCGCATTGCCGAATTCCTTGGCCATCAATTCCGCGTCGGGGTAGCCAATGCGGAACGCAACCAGCGTTCCCACGTTGCCGAACACGGCCTGCCGGATCGGCTCCGGCAACTGGTCAATGTATTGGTGCGACAGCGTGAGGCAGAGCCGGTACTTGCGGGCCTCGGCCAAAATCGAAGTGAAAGCGTCTGTCGAGAAGTTCTGGAACTCGTCAATGAACAGGTAGAAGTCCCGGCGTTCGGTTTCCGGCTTGTTCGACCGGGCCATCGCCCCAAGCTGGAACTGCGTCACCAAGAGCGAGCCGAGCAGGTTGGCCTTGTCATGCCCCAACTGCCCTTTGGACAGGTTGGCGATGAATATCCGCCCGTTGTCCATCACGAACGGGATGTCCACCTTCTTCCTGACCTGGCCCAGGATGTTTCGAATGACCGGATTCAAAAGGAACTGGCCAATTTTATTTTGGATCGGGGCGATGGCCTCACGTTTGAAGCGTTCGTCGTAGTTTTCATATTCCTCCGACCAGAACGCCCGGATGAACGGGTCTTTGACCTGCCGGATCACTTTGGCGCGGTATGTGTCATCTGTTAAAAGGCGGTTCACGCCCAGAAGCGTCTGATTCCGGCATTCCAGCAATGCCGATACTGCGTTGTAGAGGATGTATTCGAGCCTCGGGCCCCATGAATCCCTCCAAATACCCTTAAACGCAGCAACCACGCCCGAGGCGACAAGGTGCCGGGCATCCGGCGCGACCGCGCCGATGACGTTCAATCCGACAGGGTATTCGAGGTCGCCCGGATTGAAGTACACCAGGTGGTCCGCCCGACTGCCCGGAATGTGGTTCAACAGTTCCTCCGCCAAGTCTCCGTGCGGATCGATGACACCGACGCCGTGGCCGAGCGCGATGTGTTGCACGATGAGGTTGCGCAGCAGGGTCGTCTTGCCGGACCCGGTCTTTCCGATGATATATATATGCTGCCGCTCGTCCACGGCGGCAATGCCAAAGGGCTGGGGGTCGCCCCAGCCATGCCGCTTCCCGATGGTGATGTGTGGCGGTTGGTCGTTCATGGTGCCGAAACCAGCCGCCACCCCTACGGCCAGAATCCGGGCTGTGGTGGATGTGACGGTTAACGCCGGCAGCAATGCGTGGGGGCACGCCGGCGAGGTAATGGCGGCTGGTCTCGGAATCCGAACGAGGCCGCAATCATACCAGTGGCACCGGAATCGGACGCGCCGTTCGGCGCGGCTGTTTTCAAAAAGGGCCTAGTCAGGCCACACTTTCTCCCTGGCTGGCGCAAAATGCCGTCACTTGACAGGATTTTGCGAGCCGTAGTTGAGCACGTCGTCCTCCGCCTTCGGGGCGAACCGGTCGCGGTAGCGCTCTCCGGTCGTCGGGCGATAGCCCTTATCCTAAAACCAGTCCCCAACGTGTCGGCGGATAATGGCCGACTTGACGCTTTTTGGTAAAGGACAACGGCTAGGTGTCCATTACCCGGCTAGCCCGCAGGGAGAAAGCGTCAAGTCGGCCAATAGCCGACGACACGTTGGGAGCTAGTTGTGCGGCGGTTAAGCTGTAAAAGTCGATAGTGAGGGCAGATCGCCCCTACATACGATATATGTAGGTCGTTTAGGAGGGAGCAACTAGAGATCGAGGGGCGAAATCAAAGCAATAACTGAATCTTGAAACCGGCGTGCTTGGATCTTTACGTCTAAGTTGGCGAGAGCTTTGCCATCGGAATGACGCCAAATATTTAAATTTTCGACCCCATTCACTTCATTCCCATCAAATCCTTCCTGTTTTAAGAAGAAACGATGCAGCAATGATGCGGCAGGCACCTGCATGTTGCGATGAAGTTTTAAACCTGTAGTCTGGGGATCGTTCCCGAGAACCGACAGTACCCGCAATTTCGGTTCAGGACGAATTGTGGGAAGTAAATTCAATTGCGA
>Ga0206928_1021_pt2 | contig 49766 bp, 41 predicted proteins | sample Alteio_BWOrgHeat_21_FD_152941 | JGI IMG/M metagenome (GOLD analysis project Ga0206928, IMG submission 152941) | Enriched cells from forest soil in Barre Woods Harvard Forest LTER site, Petersham, Massachusetts, United States -... | ecosystem: Environmental > Terrestrial > Soil > Temperate forest >... | reverse complement strand
TTGAAGTCTGGGCTCCCGGCGTGGGAGGCTGGCTGGAGGTTTCCTCGTGCAGTAATTTTGAGGATTTTCAGGCAAGACGCATGAATTTGCGTTACAAGAATAGCGACGGAAAAAATATTTTCTGCCATACTCTCAATGGTTCTGGCCTGGCACTGCCCCGGCTCTACATTGCGTTGCTGGAGACATATCAGCAGGCGGATGGCCACGTGGTGATTCCCGAGCCGTTACGGCCTTACTTCGGTGGGATGGAAAAACTTTAAAATCATATGATACCCAGATCCAAAAAACCCAACGGCCTCCACGCCCTGCTTTTGGTGGCCCTATTTTTAACTTTTGCATTTTCCAGTTGGGCTGATGAAACGAATCAGGCTCCGCTTAAGCAGGTCGTTCCACCTTCCGCCCCCGGGGATAATCAGCCCGATTTAGGGAAGATCAAAGCTCCGGTAGATACGACAGAGTCTGATACCAAGCCCGACCCAAAGCGGAAGCCGATCAAGCCGATGACCGTTAATGCGGAGCGTGATTACGAAATCAGCCACATTGTCGCTGATTTGCTGGAACGAGGGCATTACCTGGGAAAACAGATCGACCCCGAAATGTCGCAACGCTGGTTGAGCAACTACTTTCTGGCGCTTGACCCCAACCACCTCTTCTTTTTGCAGAGCGATGTGGATGATTTTACCGCCAAGTATGGGGGCGATTTGGGAGAACGCCTCCTTCATGGCGAGAGCGAAGAGGCGGCGGTTGCGCCTGCCTTTGAAATTTTTCAACGCTACATGCAGCGGGTTAGCGAGAATGTCGCCCAGGTAAAAAGCCTGCTTCAGGCAAAATACGATTTCACCAAGGATGAATCCTTCACGGCGCATACCGATAAATCGCACTGGTTGCCGGATGCTGCGGCCTCGCAAACCTTTTGGCAGGGCCAGGTCAAATCTGATCTCTTGAATGGTCTTCTCGATAAGAAAGCCCCCGCTGTTACCATCAAGCGGCTTACCAAGCGTTACGATTCCCTTCTTCGCACTGGACAGGAAATGGAAGAGATGGACGTGCTGGAAGCGTATCTGAGTGCGCTTACCCATGCTTACGATCCGCATTCGGATTACTACGACCCCGACGAATTTCAGAATTTCACCATTGGAGCCATCAATCATTCCGTCACCGGAATCGGCGCGGTTCTCAGGTCGGACGATGGGTACGCCACCATCGAGGAGGTCATTGCTGGCGGGCCTGCTGATTTAAACAAGCGCCTGCAACCGGGAGATCGCATTGTCGCAGTTGGGGAGGGGACCAAGGAGCCTGTTGATGTGGTCAACATGAATTTGAATCATGTCGTCGATAAAATTCGCGGCCCGAAGGGGAGCATAGTGCATCTGGTCGTTTTACCCGCCGGATCGGCCGATGATGCCCTGCATAAAGACATCGTCATCAAGCGCGATGAGGTCAGCATCAAGGACAGTCTCGCCAAGGCCCGCATTATCCAGCATCCGATAGCGGGCGGACAGACGGAGAAAATCGGTGTCATTGAGTTGCACGATTTTTATGACAACCTTGAAAAGCATTTCTCCGCTTCCACGGATGTCGCCAAGTTGATTCAACGGTTGAAAAAAGAACGGGTCGCCGGAATCATTCTCGATGTCCGCAGCAATGGCGGTGGTCTTCTCGAGCAGGCCGTGGATCTGACCGGACTTTTTGTCAAACACGAGCCCGTGGTGCAAATTCGGCGTTCCGACGGGATCGTCAATCACCTGGATACCGAGGGAGCGTCTCAGATTTATAACGGGCCTCTCATGGTCATGGTCAACAAGGCGAGCGCATCGGCGACGGAAATCGTCGCGGGCGCTCTTCAGGATTATGGCCGGGCCATCATTGTCGGCGATCAGAGCACGCATGGTAAAGGCACGGTTCAGACGCTGATCTCACTGGATGAAAGAAAGCCGATCGGTTTCTTCGGTGATCCGGGCGGATTAAAAATGACCATCCAAAAATTTTATCGCGTGGCTGGTGGATCCACTCAACAAAAAGGTGTGGTGCCTGATATCGTTTTGCCATCCGTTCTCGATGCGCTCGAACTTGGGGAAACGACTCTCCCTTATTATCTGCCGTACGATACGGTATCTCCGGCCAATTTCGAATACCTCAATCTGGCTGCCCCATATCTGCCGGCGCTGCGGACTAATTCCATCGCCCGCGTTGCGGCTTCACCCGACTTTGCCTACGTTCGGCATGACGTCGATTACTACAAGAAGAAGGTAACCGATCCCACGGTATCGCTAAACATGGCTGTTCGGCAGAAGCAGACGGATGACCTGAAGACGCTTAACGCCCAGCGTAAAAAGGATCTCGAAGCTCGAAAAAGCGGCCGGGATCCCGTGCTCGAATTGACTCTCGACATGGTGGATCAAAATCTCCCTCCCGCGCCGCCCCAGGATAAAAAGAAGCCCAAAATCGCTTCCGATAACGATTCAGAGGACGATTTGGATGCTTCGCTGGCCAGCCTCAAGGTTGATCCCCAGTTGGATGAAGCGGTGAATATCATGTGCGACTACGACCAGATGCTTCGGGACGTAAGTTCCAAGCTGGTGCAGACTGTGCCCACTCCGACTAAATAATTAGAGACTGCGCTTTTTTAGCGCGTTGAAAATTGATCCAGGTGGGGCTCGAGATGTTGGTAAAGCACTCCCAGGGAGAAAGGTTTGGCCAGGCAGGCGCAGGAAAGCGAAGAGACAAATAACTGCGTACTTTCACGAACCAGATCCCCGCTCATAAAGAGAAACCGATTGCGGTAAGCTGGATCGAGGGCTGAAGCCTTTTCATAAAGCTGGGGGCCATCCAGCCCGGGCATGCGAATGTCGCTGATGATCGCGTCGTAACGATTTTGGGAGAGCAGATCGAGCGCGTAATAACCGTCATTGGCCTTGTCTGCGGTGACATTCTGAAGTTCGAGAAACTCGCTGATGGCATCGACAATGGAGGTCTCGTCGTCCACCACAAGCACACGACCCAATCGCTTGGCGCGATACGCCGCAGGTGGTGGCAATGGACGGGATTCTTTAAGGTTGGATGCGTTATTCGGGTTGAGGGCGAGGGGAAGTTCGATGGTGAAGATGGTGTGCCCCGGCTCGCTTTTGGCGGAAATTGTTCCTCCATGATTTTCGATCAATGTGTGGGCGATGGAAAGACCCAACCCGGTGCCTTCCCCAAGATTCTTGGTCGTAAAAAAGGGATCGAAGATGTAAGGCATGATGTGCGCGGGAATTCCGTTTCCGTTATCGGTCACGGTCACGAAAACCTTTTCTCCGATGCGCCCTGCTTCGACTTTGATCGTGCCGGAACGATTGGCGGACTGGCTGATTTTTGTGATGGCCTGTTCCGCATTGTTAAGCAGATTGAGCAGCACTTGCTGCATTTGTTGTGCGGAGACCTGCACCGGATAGGAGACCTCGCACGGTTCGCAGATCAACTGGATGTTGTTCACGCGAAGCTGGTAACGCTTGAGGTTGACGGCTTGCTTGATGAGTTCGTTAATGCCGACGACTTCGCGCTGCTTGGATTCCTTGCGGCTGAAGGCGAGAAGGTTTTTCACCAAGTCCGCCGTGCGCTTGGATTCCATGACGATGGCGTTGATGGAAGCTTCATCTGCCGGACCGCCACGTTGCAGCGTGAGCAGGGTGGCATGGCTGAGAATGGAGGTTAGTGGGTTGTTGATTTCGTGGGCGATACCCGCGATGGTTTCGCCCAGCGATGCGAGTTTTTCGGATTGGATCAGATGCCGTTGCAATCGTTCCTGCTCCGTTAAATCAATGCGCAGCTTGATGGCGAAGGCGGCCAACTCGGCCAGCAATGCGACGGTGGAAAGCGTCGATTCATCGAAAGCATGAGATTTCAATCCATCGAGATTGATCACCCCCCATACCTTATTTTCGACAATAATGGGAACGACCAATTCGGAATGAACATTCTGAAAAAGCGGGTAGTAGAGGGGATCGGTTGCCGTGTCATTGCATAAATAGGGTTTGGCTGATATCGCGACATGTCCGGTCAGGCCTTGGCCCACGCTCAACTGGCTCATCTGTTTTTCCAGCGTCCAATCCTCGCCCCGGGTGGAGGTGATGATTAGTTTTTGGGAGCTATGATCGACCGTGACAATGGAACCATGAACGGCATTAGCCAGGTCGGAGGAATAGGTCAGCACCATCTCCAGAATTTCGTCGACGCGTTTACGCTGACGAATGGCTGTCAGGACTTCTCGTATCGCAATGGCAACAGGATTGGAGTCCATACTCCCACCATAATGAGCACCCCATGTGCCACAGGTCTATTTATTTATGGAAGATGACGAAGCTAGTCCGCCAACGCCGTAAGAACGGCATCAACATTTGGTTCCACGACCTGCGCCTCGACTTTATTTTGATCCATGGCGGTATCGGGATCCTTGAGTCCATGACCCGTGAGAGTCACCGTGACGATGCTTCCCTTGGGAATGAGTCCTTGCCGACCTTTCCGGAGCAGTCCGGCCAGCGGCGCAGCACAGGCTGGTTCAACAAACAAACCTTCGAGCCGGGCAATCATGGAATAAGCGGCAAGGATTTCAGTGTCCGTTACGCTTTCGATTAATCCGTGAGATTCCGAGACGGCGGTGGTTGCGCCTTCCCAACTGGCGGGATTACCGATGCGAATGGCGGTGGCAATCGTTTGCGGATCGGCGATGGGATGACCCTCGACAATCGGTGCGGCACCCGCGGCCTGAAATCCGCACATGTGTGGCAGGGCCGAAATCATTCCCTGCTGATGGTATTCCTTGAAACCGCGCCAGTAGGCCGTGATGTTTCCAGCGTTGCCGACCGGCAGAAAATGAAAATCGGGCGCGCGCCCCAGAATATCACAAATTTCAAAGGCAGCCGTTTTCTGTCCCTCGATGCGAACCGGATTGATCGAATTGACGACCTCGACTCCGGGACGAGTGCCCAATTCGCGCACGACGCGCAGGGCATCATCGAAATTACCGCGCAGGGCGATCATCTCCGCGCCATACATTCGGGCTTGGGCCAGTTTGCCCAAGGCGATCTTGCCGTGGGGCAGGAGCACCGCGCAACGAAGTCCTGCGCGTCCCGCATAAGCGGCGGCTGAGGCCGAGGTGTTCCCGGTGCTGGCACAAATAACAAGTTTGGCTCCGCGGGCCAACGCCTGCGTCATGGCGGCGGTCATGCCACGATCCTTGAAGGAAGCGGTGGGATTAACGGCTTCGTATTTCAGGAAAAGATCAAAACCGCCACCCGCCTGCTCAGCAAAACGCGGCGCGGGAATGAGCGGGGTGTTGCCTTCCTGCAAGGTCACGATTTTGGCGCCTTCCGGAATCCAGTTCATGTGGGCGCGGTAGTGCTCAAGGACACCCGGCCAGGCGGAAAGAGTTTTTCGGTGCATCATGGAAAGAGGTAGGTTAAAGAGATAAAAGGAGCGCGCAAGAATAGTCCGATTCGCTTTCGGCTCCACACAAATTATTTGGAGCGGATGACCTCTCCATTATCCGCGACGCGACGACAGTCGAGCCGATTGATCAACCAGCTACAAAGGAAGCCTCACGGAAGCAGTGCTTAAATACTGCTTCCGAACCATCCTAAAGCCTTGCCAGCGAAAGCGAGGCATTAGGGAATCGAAGCCAATTTACTCTCTGCGTCGATACGAGCGCAATGGGGACATAGAGGCCGATTGCCGTTACCTTGCATCAGGTAATAAGACTCGATGTGACTCCCCTCCGAGCATTTGGTATTATCATGGTGAAATGTTTCACCACGCTTCTTGGAGTGCCAGGGACCTATCTTCATTTGTTCCTTTGGTTATGGGTTACCGAGAACAACTTTACTTAAATTAAGCATACATACTTCATTTGTCTAGAGGCTCCTAATTAGTTAGATAAAAATTTTCATTACTTGAATAATTTTTTGGGTGCAATCGTAGGTACATGCAATAAAAGTGATTTATGGCATGGAGGATGACTACTGGTTGCCTTTGGAAAGGGGCTTTGCTTTTTGCAATTCAAAGCGCAGTGATTTTTTTCCCTTTTCAGAATAGCTGTGCAGATGAGGTGAAATTAGATGAAATTTTTCATCATATAGATCACGCTCCTTCTTGGTCCGGAATGAAAGTAGAGAGCCAGGGTCAGCAATTGGTTCAAGCAATCGAAGAGACAAAACATTTAAGCACTCCAGAATTAAAGGCAATCATCACGCGGTTGCTTTCGGTCAATAATAAAACAGCTAAGTTCTTTGGTACGTGGTCTAAAATCTATGTTCTCAATCGGTTTTTCTTCAAAGTACCTCCTTCATATCAGCCTAACGAAGAGATAAAGTCCTTTGGAGCTTGGTGGATCGCTCACTCAAAAGGCCCTCTTTATCCACTCGTTGAAAAACCGAACGGAGAATTTGTTATCCTCGAAGGATACATCGGGGGGTATATGGGGCGCCTTTACGAGCCACTTTCCGAGGCAGATTATTTCAATCTTAAGTATGGTCGCCGGTTTCCCCAATAGGCATGAATCAAGAATCTCTACAGTAAAACTGCAGGGTATGTTATGCTTCGTTGTGTAACGGGAAGCTTCGCATGAAATTTTCAGGCATTCTGATGCTGGTCGTAGGTCTTGGGTTGGGACTTGCCGCAGGCAGTTATTTCGCTCCCAAAGTCTGGCACACGGGAACGTTTTCCGAGTCTGCCGTCAGCAATTCACATTCCCTCAACAAAGCCAACGATACACAAAATAAAACGCAAGGACAGGAAACATCGGTTCCGACACCGTTGATGACCCAAACTCCAACCCTGTCCTCTATCATAGAGAGCCCTGAAGCTAGTTCCTATCGCCAGCTTAAAGATAAAATAGCTTATGTTGATGGTCTAAATCCAGAACAGATTCCAGAGGCTATCCATCAGATTGAATCATTGCATGATGTACAACAGACATCCGGCATACTATCGATTTTGATGACAAGATGGGCAGAAGTTGATCCTCAGGGTGCGTTGGCTTGGTCGCAAAAAAAGAGTAATGATCCTCGCGCTGATCTTGGAAAATCAAGTAAAATGACTGAGCTTGTCTATGCTGTCTTGGCCGAACGCGATCCAGAAAATGCTATTAGTCAAGCGCAGCAATTACCGGTGGGGCCGCAGCGCGATACGGCCTTAATGACTATTGCGAAGGAATTTGCTAAACAAAATCCAGCTAAAGCCCTCCAACTGGCCCAAAACATCAAGAATGGTACTACTGCTGGTGCCTATATCATTTTTACCAAATGGGCTCAAAAAGATCCCGATGAAGCAACGCAGGCACTTCTTCAACTTTCCAATGAAGTCCAGCGTACGCAAGCTATTGAAGGAATGGTCGTTAGCCTGACTCAAAAAAGCCCGCAAGCAGCGTTGAAATGGCTAAGTCAACTGCCACTGGGTAAGATACATGATACAGCGCAGACAATGGTTACTGTTCAATGGGCGTTAACTGATCCTCAGGCTGCTGCTGTTTGGGCGCAAAAATTACCACCTTCTCAAGTGAAGAATTCTACCTTGGAGGGAGTCGCTGCAATACTGGCACAAACAGATACTTCGGCAGCTTTGGCGTTAATCCAGGATGTTCCTCGTAACGAACTAAAGAGCTTTCTGCTTGATACCGCTAGATTTCAATCGGCCATTGGAGATGCTCGATCCGCCTTGGCTCTGGCTAAGGATCTTCCTCCTTCCCGGGAGAAAGATACAGCCATGCAGGAAGTCGTTTCAAAATGGGCTCAAAATGATCCTAAGGCAGCAGAGGCGTATGTCGAGGCACTGCCGGAGGGTCCCCTTAAAAACAATCTTATCGGTAATGTCATCGCTCAATTAGCCAATGTGGATATCAATTCCACTTTGGATTTGATCAATAAGATGCCCTTGGGCAAGGCAAGGGACAATGCCCAACAATCAATCATTTATCAATGGAGCTATAGTGATCCGCAGGCAGCCCTTGCCTACGGAGAATCGTTGCCGCTCGGCAGCGCGCGAAATAGTGTTATCCAGAGAGTAGCCTCCACAATGTTCGAGCAAAATCCCGTAACTGCAGCCGACTGGTTAAAAAAACTCCCTGACGACGCTACTAAAAATCAGGTAATAGGTGGGATTGCTAACGATTGGGTAAGCAATGATCCTACTTCTGCTGCAGCTTACGCTCTAGCTATGCCGCCGAGTGAAGGTCAAGCGAAGCTCATCAATGCTGTGGCTACCCAATTGACCTCCGAAAATCCAACCGAGGCCATTAAATGGGCAGATCAATTACCAGAAGAGGCAGGCAAAGCTCAAGCCGCCACAAGTATTGTTAAACAATGGTCCCAAAACGATCCAGCCGCTGCTGCGCAATGGGTAGCCACTCTTTCTGATAGCCCACAGAAAGACCTCGCCTATTCCAGCATTGCCAACAATTGGGCAAATAATGACCCTGTTCAGGCTACCGCATGGCTAACGCAACTGCCTGCGGGATCTTCCCGCGATGCTGCGGCCAAAACCTTCAGCAACCAGGTATTTAACACCGATCCTGATCGGGCTGTGCAATGGGCCGCGTCCATTACTGATCCAACAGCCCAGCAAGCGCAGGTCACCAATCTTTTGCAAAAATGGATGCAGACTGATCCCGCCAGTGCAGCCGCCGCCGTGCAAAAATCATCCTTATCAGACGATGTTAAAGCCAAGCTTTTGCAACCGAAGCATTAAAATTAAGAGAGGTTAAGCGGTAGGCTTTTTTTCCGCTTTCTCGACCCGTTCCGGCTTGGCTTCGACGCGGCGCGAGGCGGCTTCGCGGGCAAGTTTGCGGAAAGTGAGTTGGGCCTGGGCGGGTTCCTTGCCGACGGGTGCCTTGGCGCGGGTATAGATCCCATCGGAATCGAGCACGCGCGCCTTCACGCAATCGCTCAGGTAGGCGGGCAGGATTTCATGGATGATTCGTTTGCTCGAACCCGGATCGAGCACCGGGAAAACCACTTCGACCCGACGGAAAAGATTGCGCGGCATCCAGTCCGCGCTGCCAAGATAAACCTTCGATTTACCGCCGTTGCCAAAGTAGTAAATCCGGCTGTGCTCGAGGAAACGGCCCACGATGCTGATGACGTTGATGTTCTCGCTCACGCCGGGCACACCGGGACGCAGACAGCAGATGCCGCGGATGATAAGGTCAATTTTTACGCCCGCCTGCGAAGCCTCATAGAGCGCGGTGATGAAGCTCTCCTCCACCAGGGAATTGAGCTTCACGATGATTCGCCCTTCCTTGCCCTGCCGGGCGAGGTCGCGCTCGTGCTGGATCAATTTCAGGAACGCATCGTGCATCTGGAATGGGGCGACGATGAGTTGCTTCACGCCCTTGAATTCTGAAAGTCCGGTCAGCGTGTTAAAAAGCGAGGCGACTTCCTCTCCCAGGTCGTGATTGGAGGTGAGAACGCTCAGGTCGGTGTAAAAACGGGCCGTGCTCGGGTGATAGTTTCCCGTGCCGAGATGGAGGTAGTGACGCAACCGATCCTCATCGCGACGCACGACCATCAACACTTTGCAATGCGTTTTGAGTCCCACCAGTCCGTAAACAACATGGACACCAGCTTCTTCCAATTGACGCGCCCAGTTGATGTTGTTGGCCTCGTCGAAGCGCGCGCGCAGTTCAACGAGCACGGTGACCTGCTTGCCGAGTTCGGCGGCACGAATCAACGAGAGTACAATTGGTGAGTCGCCACTTGTGCGATAGAGCGTCAGTTTAATCGCGAGCACGGCGGGATCAGACGCGGCATGTTCCAAAAATTCGACGACGCTGGTGAAGCTTTCGTAGGGATGATGCAGCAGCACATCCTGATGACGTAGAATCTCGAAGTAATCGGAACCGGCGGGTAAGACAGGCGAGGTGACGGGTATGAAAGGCTTGTCGCGCAATGAGGCCAGCGCGTCGATGGAAGTCAGCGGCGTCAGGTGCAGGAAATTGAGCGGGCCGTTGATCAGGTAAACGTCATCCTCAGTCAGCTTGAAAATGTCGAGGAGCACATGTCGCATGTCGGGTGGGCAGCCCTGTTCGATTTCGAGTCGTACCGCATTGCCGCGTGCGCGTTTGCGCAGTTCATCCTCAATGGTACGCAGCAAATTTTCCGCTTCTTCCTCGTCGATATAGAGATCGCTATTGCGCGTGATCCGGAATCCGTAAACCTGATCGACGATCAAACCGGGGAACAGGTCGTGAATGTGATTCTGGATCAAATTCTGGATGAGAATGTAGTGCCATTTGTTCGCGGAGGGATGGGGGATGCGCACCAGCCGGGGCAAAACGCGCGGAATCTGCACCACGGCGTGAAGAACTTCGGTTGGCCGTTCGGGCCGTTTCAAACGCAGGAAAAGATTGTGGCTTTTGTTCTGGAGTTGCGGGAAGGGATGGCTTGCATCAACCGCCAGTGGCGTCAATACCGGGAAAACCTCCTCCTTGAAATAGTGCGAGGCCCACGCCTGGTCCTCTTTGCTCATTTTCTTGAACTCGTGCAGATAGACTCCGTGTTCCCCGAGAGCCGGAAGAAGCTCGCGGTTCCAAAGTTGATACTGGTCGTCGATCAGCTTCAACACATTCGCGCGAATGGCGTCAAAAGTCTGCCGTGCGCCCAAGCCGTCCGGGCCCGAATCGTCCGAGTCATGTTCGATCTGTTGCTTGAGACCCGCGACGCGCACTTCAAAAAACTCATCGAGATTGGACGTCACAATCCCGAGAAAGCGCACCCGTTCCAGCAGCGGCTGGCTCGTATCCTGCGCCTCCTCCAGGACCCGGCGATTAAACGCCAGCCAGCTCAATTCGCGATTGATAAAGAACTGTGGATCGGAAATGTCGGGCGTCGTCATGGGGGAGGTTGAAGATACTCTTTTCCGTGGAGAACGGGCAACGCGGGAATTGTGACGACCGCGTGACGAAGGAACCAGGCGACCGATTTCTTTCTTCAAAATTTCGTAACCGCGAACGAGTCCCGGCCCCGATTGCAGAATGTCATCGGAGGGAATCTCGAAGACGCGGCCCGCGCTTACGGCAGGCAGCTTATCCCAACCGGGTCGCGACGTGATCTCCGCCATCTGTACCGGCTTTCCGCACCACGATGCGAAGATGATCTCCGGCGTCTGTACGATGATGTCCTCCGATGTAACGACGCGCGCCGCCGCTTTTTTTTCGTGACGTTTATCGGCGAAAATATCGATTCCGCCCGCCCGTTCGATCAACTCCGATACCCAACCGATTCCCGTCACGAGCGGTTCCGGCCACTCCTCGAAATAGACGCGGGGGCGGTGCGCGCCGTAAATTGCGACCGGTCGCAAATCGTTTTCCATTTGCGCCACTAATTGCTCCGCGCGGTCGCTTTTGCGGACGAGTTGGCCCAGGTTGCGAATCGCATCGTAAATCTCCTCTAGGCTCCGGGAATTAATCGCCCAGACCGTCACGCCCGCCTTGATCAAATCGGAGGCAAGTTGATGCTGCACGTCGGTCGAGGTGATGACCAGGTCGGGCTTAAGGTGCAGGATCGCCTCCATGTTTCCCGAGGAAAAGCCGCTGACGCGCGGTTTTTCTTTCGCGCCCTTCGGCAACTTATAGAAAGCCGTAATTCCCACCACCTGCGGCCATGCTCCGAGTTGGTAAAGAATATCGGCCCCGTCGGCTCCGAGAGCGACGAGTCGTTGGGGAAAGGCATTGCGCGACACAATCGCAAAGCTTACTCCGTTTTCGATTGGTGAGAAATCTTAATGTAGCGGTGAACCTGACGTTGATTTTGACGGAATTAACGAAAGACAAACGGAATTCACGGAATTTTTTTGACAGGATTAATATGATTAACAGGATTAGGGAGGCGGTCGCTTGCTTACACCCGGTCATCCTGAGCTTGTCGAAGGATCAGCTCCCGAGAAGTCCACACTTGCAGGGCGAGTCGTACGCTTTTTGAGGGCTGATCCTTCGACAAGCTCAGGATGACGGAGTTGTAGAGTAAAAAATTCCGTAAATTCCGTCTGCTTTCCGTAATTCCGTAAAAAAATAGCGACACAGCCTTGGCGAAAGGGGAGAGAGCCTCTACGCTCAACCTTTCCTATGGAAGACGAAAGCGAACTTTTAGCATTGCGCCGGGCACGGCTGGACACTTGGCGCGAGATGGGCATCGACCCCTTCGGCGAGGCTTTTCCCGGCGCGGAGACCTGCCGTCAGGTCGTGGAAAATTATGCCGATGAACGTCCGGTGCGAATTGCCGGGAGACTTATTTCCAAGCGCGAAATGGGCAAGAACGTCTTCGCTCACATCCAGGACGAGACCGGCAAGCTCCAGGTTTACGCGCAGGTGCAGGGACTCGGTGACAAGTTCGCTTTCTGGAAGCTTCTCGACATCGGCGACTTCATCGGCGGCGAGGGGACTCTTTTCACGACCAAGACGGGAGAAAAGACCGTCCGCCTTTCCGACCTGAAAATTCTTTCCAAATCGCTTCGCCCCATTCCCAGCCAGTGGTACGGCCTCTCCGATGTTGAGCAGCGCTATCGTCAGCGTTATGTCGATCTCATCGTCAGCGAAGAAGCGCGCCGCGTTTTGCTTCTCCGCAGCCGCATCGTCAGCGAAGTCCGACGTTTCTTCGAGGAACGCAGTTTCATCGAAGTTGAAACGCCGATGATGCAGACCATCGCGGGTGGCGCGGCGGCACGTCCATTCGTCACGAAGCACAACGCGCTCGGCATCGACCTTTACATGCGCATCGCGCCCGAGCTTTATCTCAAGCGATTGCTCGTCGGCGGCTTCACGCGCGTGTTTGAAATCAACCGCAATTTCCGCAACGAAGGCATTTCGCGCCGTCACAATCCCGAGTTCACCATGCTGGAGGCTTACTGGGCCTACGCCGATTTCGGCACGATGGCGCAACTGGTCGAGGATCTTATCACCAGCGTCGCGCTCAAGGTCACCGGTTCGCTTCAGGTCGGGGGGCGTCCCGCCAGTGAGGACGGTGCCATTCCCGCTCTCGCGCCCATCGACCTCACGCAGCCCTGGCCGCGCAAGCCCTACCGCGAACTCGTCCGCGCTGCCGCCGGTGACGACTGGTTTACGATCAGCGTGCAGGAACGTCGCGAACGGTGCGCGAAGTTGGGCGTCGAAATCTCACCTGCGATGGAGGATTTTGAAGTCACCAATCAGGTCTTCGAAAAACTCGTCGAAGCGAAAACACGTAATCCGCTTTTCGTTACACATCTTCCCACGGAACTGGTTCCGCTCGCGCGGCAGACCGCCGCAGACCCCTCCACAGTCGATGTCTTTGAACTCATTATCGCCGGGCAGGAAGTCGCCCCCGGTTACAGCGAATTGAACAATCCCATCGTTCAACGCCAGCGCCTCGAAGCACAGGCGGGAGAAGAACAGCAGAATCTCGATGAAGATTTTCTCACCGCGCTCGAATACGGAATGCCCCCCGCTGGTGGAATCGGCCTTGGTATCGACCGTCTGGTCATGACTCTGACGGGCGCTGAATCGATCCGCGATGTGATCCTCTTCCCTCTTCTCAAGCCCAAGTCTTAAACGACATGAGCTTACTCCATCCTAACAAGGAAGCAGGAGCGTCGTCTTCGCAGGAACCGATGCCGCCCGGCATCCATAACGTCTATATCTTCGAGGTATTCAATACCGCCTCATGGAGCATCGTCTTGGGTTCTCCCATGCTGCTTTTCTTGCAACATCTCAACGCCACCGCGACCATTTTCGCCATTGCGGCCACCCTGGCCCCCTTCCTCAATATCCTGCAGATTCCATCAGCTCGATTTGTCGAGCGGGTGGGCTACCGTCGCTTTGTCCTGGCCGGCTGGATCAGCCGCAGTTTCGTCGTGATCGGAATGGCCATCGTCGCCTTTCTGCCTGATCAGAGGATCGACAACACCACGCGAATTTATTCAATAATCATTCTTTTGTTCATTTACAATACGATGCGGAGCATTTCCGTATGCGGCATGTTGCCGTGGTTTACCCACATCGTGCCCGAAAATCGCCGGGGCGAATTTCTGGCCAGGGATCAGATGGCGGGCGCTGGTGCCACGGTCGTCTGCCTCTTTCTTTCGAGCCTGCTCTTTAACGTTCATGAGGCTTGGTATGCCTACGGCGTCGTCTTTTCGCTTAGCGCAGTTTGTGCCTTTATCAGTCTTCTTTTTTTGCGGCGCGTTCCGGATGTACCGGTGGAAAAAATTGATCGAAATCGCAGGCCAATCCCCTGGCGCGAGATCTTTTTTTATCCGCCGTTTTTCAAGTACATTCGCTACAACGTCATCATCAACCTGGCGCTGGGCGGTTCGTCTGCCTTTTGGGTTCGTTATTTCAAGACGTTCCTCAATATCAGCGAGGCTGGCATCCTGCTCGTCGGAGCCTTCACGACTATCGTCCTCGCGTTGATGCTGTTTTTGGTGGCACCGCTCATTGATCGTGCGGGTAACAAGCCAGTCCTGACGGTCTCGAATTTCTTTTTCGCTTCTCATTTCGGTGGCTGGGCACTCTACGCGGGCGGGTTAATTCCTCACCGATTCATCATGCCGATGCTCTGCGTCCAGGTCTGCACCGCCGCTTTTGGCGGCGCGCTCTGGAACCTCGCCAATGTCCGAATGGTCATGGGCCTCGTCCCCCAGATGGGACGCCCCCACTTCCTCGCGCTTTACAGCGTGACTGCCAACATCACCCTCGGCATTGGAGGACTTTTCTGGGGGCCGATCATGGATCACCTCGCCCATTGGAATATCGTCTGGGGTTTCTGGCACTGGAATACCTACAGCCTTTTCTACTCCACCATCTGCCTTATCATCCTCATCGGATTGTGTTTCCTCGGAAACGTACCTGAACCCAAAACCATGACCTGGGATGCCTTCATGCACGAACTGTTGGTCAAAACTCCCAGCCGGGCGGTTTCGCGCCTCATTGGTCGGCTGCGTGGATCGGGGCCCGGATGAAAAAGTTATTCCCATGGATTAGCGCCCTGGCGATCCGGTTGCTCGTCTCGACCTTGCGCATCAAGGTTGAGGATCGCGGCGGCATCTTCGACCAACCGGATCATCCGCCGGTCATCCTCGCTTTTTGGCATAATCGACTTTTCCTCATGGCCTCATTTCACGAACGCCATTTCAAAGGACGGACGGCGCGGGCATTCATCAGCCGCAGCCGCGATGGCCAATTCATCAGCGACGTTGTCGCGCAATTTGGAGTGCAGGCTGTGCGCGGCAGCAGTTCCAGGCATGGCATCTCTGCGGCTTTGACCGCAATCCGCGCTGCGCAGGATGACCGGCTCGAGCTTGTCATCACTCCCGACGGCCCGCGCGGTCCACGCTACCAGGTTCAACCCGGGATACTTCGGCTGGCCCAGGCGACCCAGCGTCCCATCATCCCGATTACCACCCATCTCGGATGGAAGATCGTGCTCAAAAGCTGGGATCGCTTTCAGGTTCCGCTTCCTTTCTCAACCTGCCGATTGATCTCCGAGGCACCGATTACCGTTCCTGCGGATGCCACTGAAGCGGAACTCACGGCCATCAGTGCACGGGTAGGGGAAGCCTTGGGCGGCGATTAGCGCATTTTATCAAAAGATGCTGGCATTATTCGAAACGAGAGATAATTTGTACATGAATAAACTATCGCCCCTAATTGTGACAGGAGCATCCCTTCTTGAAGCGATGTCAGGGCGACGTTAACGATGTAACCATTATTTTAAGCTACAACACACTACTCTTATGAAACGTCTCATCACACTATTGTTTATTGGAGGAATGATGCTTCCGCTTTGCGCGGCTTCCCTGGTCAAAGATCCGATTGAAGACTACTTAAGCCAGCCGGATGCTCCGCAAAATCCCCAGACCATAAACAACGGAATCCAGCAGATGACCCTGGATGTGAACGGAGAAAAGGTGCTCTTCATCTCCGCCCACGGATTTAGCGAAGGGGGGCCGGGTAATATCTGGGTCGCCTACGTGCCGAATGGCGCGGAATTTACACGGCTCGACAAAACGGCAGACGGCAAGCCGATTGTTTTTAATGAAGGGACTCTTCACATGGAAGATTTGCCCGAGACGTCCGCCAAGGGGCTGATCACTTACCTGCGAACCACCAACGAGACAGGCAATATCTGGGTTTATAATTTATCGAAGGGCCAACTCACGTTGCAAAAAATCCGTTCCATTGATACAAAAAAACCAAAGGATCAGGCTTATCTCGACAAGTATTTTGATAACCCGGGACGCTATCCCATGACCGACTTGTCCCCAGGGCAATTAGTCAACGCAGGCTACACCCTGCCGCCAGATAAATCCGCGCCATCGACATCGGTACAGCCGAAGGTGATTCCCAACGACACCACCGAACCGACATTACAACCTTCCGTGAAAACGGCTCCGCAACCCGAGCAAGCTGTTCCGGTCGCCGATGAAGCGCCCGTCCCGGCCTGGGTTTACGTAATCGTCATCTTCAGCGCCCTCTTCCTGGTGGCAGCCTGGTATTATATCAGATCCAAAAAGTGAGATAGTCCGCTACAGGCAGGCGGGTAGCGTAATTTGAAAAAAGGGGAAAAGCATGCAGCAGTCTTGAATTTCGTATATGCTCTGCGAGCCTGTCTCCGTACCTGTCCCCCTTTTTCTTTTTACTTATCCAATGGAACACCTCGAAAATCTGATCAAAGCATCCATTAGCGGGATTTACAGGGATAAAATCGATGTATACTCGTATGCCGTATATTTTAATCATGAATCAAAACGCAGGATATCAATTTGCATCGATACAAAAGATAATTCCGTTTTTTAGGTAAATAAGAGCAATAAGTTTACGGAAAAATATTTTACCAGTTTTCTAAACGAGGATGACCTTGATTCCCTTATAAACTTTTCATTTAACTCAGGCCGAAATTATTCATTGGGTGATTTTAAGTATGTAAACATAGCTTCATACGAGTACAAAAACGACTTAGATTATGCCAACGCATTCATCTTGAGTGCCATTAAAGCCGTGATTTCACATCAGGATGAAATTACAAAATTTTCCACAACCCCTGAACAAGTCTTGTTTAGTTGCTCCACAAGAGAAGATGAGTATGGAATATCATGGTTCAAGATCACGACCAAGTCCTAGTAGTCAGGCAAAAAGACTAGAGAAAAATAGAAATAGGGGACAGGCACAATTAGCGATTCAAAAAAGGTGCCGCAAACAACTATCTCGGTGGTTGGCGATTTCATGCCACCCTGAAAGGGTGGCAAGCCTTTAGCCCAGGGTTGGAGCGAAGCTCCTACCCTGGGTGCACGATCAAACGGCCCAACCCTATAAGGGTTGAATCGTTGCGCTTGGGTTGGATTCGCTTTAACCCTTACAGGGTTAAAACTTATGCACGTCTTTCCCAGGGTAGCGGCTACGTCGCAACCCTGGGCTGAATGCTCTCAACCCCGTTGGGGTTGGAGACATTGGTGTTCGTGTGAACAGGCTCTATGGCATTTTAGGAAATAGGGTAGCCGCCTTTTCCGGCGGTCGAATGGCCGCCGAGGTAGCCGTCAACCGCCGGGCGACGGTGCGGAAAATTCCCGCGCTCGGCGATCGCGGGCTACCCCAAAACCGAAGCAAGCTTTGAGGAATTACACCCAAGAAATTAAAAGGCTCTAAAGCGATGTCTTGGAGACGAGGACGCGGGCGAGAGCGATATCCTTGAGGATTTGCGCTTTTAAGGCGTCGGCATCGGGAAATCGTTGCTCGTCGCGAATCCACGAGAAGTCGGATAGCTCCAGTTGTTTTCCGTAGAGATCGTTCGCGTAATCAAGCAAATGAACTTCGAGCGAGTCGGTGCCGTTGGAAGTGAAGGTGGGACGTTTGCCCAGGTTCATTACTGCCGGATGCGTTTTCTTTTCATCATCAATGCGCACACGGACGGCATAGACACCGCGTGGCGGCAGCAACTGCTCCACGTTTTCCAGATTGGCGGTGGGAATGCCAAGTAACTTTCCCCGTCCTTCTCCATGGATGACTTTGCCTGAAACCGCGTGGGAACGACCCAGCAGCCGCGCGGCATCGTCGAAACGTCGCTGCACGATGGCTTCCCGGACTCGCGTACTGCTGACCGGCGCGCCGTCGATTTGCACCGGCGCGATGGCTTTCACGGTGAACCCATGAGCCTGCGCCAGTTCAGCCAGACGCTCGGCGTTGCCTTCGCGATTGCGCCCGAAAGTCCAGCTTTCGCCAATGGCCACATGTTGCAGGTCGGGGAAAATCCGCCCGATCTCCTGAACGAAAGCAGCGGGGGAGAGTTCGCGCAGCGCCTCATCGAATTTCACCGCGACAACCACCACGGTTCCCAACGCGCGCAGCAGTTTCAGTTTTTGTTCCAGCGTCGTCAACCGGGGAGGCAGGCGATCCGGCGCAATGATCGCGAGGGGATGCGGCTCGAACGTCAATGCGGCCACATTTTCCTGCAAGCTGCGCACGACGGCCTGGTGTCCCAGGTGAACGCCATCGAATACGCCAATTGCCAGCCCGGTGACACCCGGATGCGGTGCCAGTTGGGAAAGGGAGAGGGGGCCGATCAGCACAAAAGAAATTATTGCCGGCGCAGACGCGAAACCTCAGGCAGGGTCAGGAGCGAGGGCAGTAGCGCATGGGCGTCGGTCACCTTTTGCAACGTCTCCCAATTCATGGCGCGTTCGAGGGAAAAATTGCCCGACTTGAGACGGCTGAGCTGAATCAAATGCGCGCCGCAACCGAGGTCGTGGCCAATGTCGTGACAATAGGTGCGGACATAAAAGCCCTTGCTGCATTGGATGCGAAACTTGATCAGCGGCAGCGCAACCTCGTCGATCACGTAGTTGCTGATGTGGACGAGGCGCGGTTCGCGTTCCACCGTTTTACCGGCCCGCGCCAATTTATAGAGAGGCACGCCCTGTTGTTTCAAGGCGGAGACCATCGGCGGAATCTGGTAAAAATCGCCGGTATATTTCTGGAAAGCCGCCTCGAGTTGTTCGCGGGTGAGGGCAGGCACCGGTTTTTCCTCCAGCGTCTTGCCATCGCCATCCTGCGAATCGGTGGTTACGCCGAGCTTCATCGTCCCGGCATACTCCTTGTCCTCGGCCATTAACAAATCCTGAATTTTGGTTGCCTTGCCGATGACCAGCATGAGCAGGCCTGTCGCCAGTGGATCGAGCGTTCCGCAATGGCCCACTTTTTTGAAATGAAACCGGCTGCGAACATAATCGACCACGTCGTGTGAGGTGCATCCGCTTGGTTTATCGATGAGGAGAACTCCGTCTGCTTCCATAATTTTTAGTTTGGTAATTGTTTCGCGATTAAATCCAACAGTTTCTTTTCCAGTGCCGCCGGATCGAGTCGCGTTCTCAGGCCGGCGGCAAGACGATGCCCGCCACCGCCGAACTCCGCGCAAATTTTCTGGACATCAACCTTGCCGCGCGAGCGCACACTGGCTCGGGTCTGCCCCTCCGGCATCGCTTCGAGCAGGAATGCCACCTCGACCGTTCGGATGGCTTGAAGATATTCGATCAGCCCCTCGGTTTCATCAGGAGTTGCGCCGCTGCGGGCGAACATTTCCGGGGTAAGGCAAAACCAGGCCACCCGATCCTTGTTGGCAAAGTGGATCGCATTGAATACCTCGCGCATCAGGAACAATCGCTCGGCGCGAAAATTCTGGTAGCAACTTTCCGAGAGATCGGTCGGATCGGCGCCAGCCTCGACCAGTCGGGCGGCAACTTCGAATGTGCGCACCGTCGTCTGGCGGTAGCGAAAGGAACCGGTGTCGGTCATCAGGCCAACGTAAAGATTCGAGGCCACTTCCGGGGTGAGGGGCCATTTCAGCGCGGTGATGATTTCATACAGCACCTGTGCGGTGGCCGGAGACTCGGCATCGATCAAGTTCAACCTGGCATAACCGGGATTGCTGACGTGATGATCAATGTTCACATCGGGCGTGCGTTGCCACTGTTCAAACGCGGAGCCGAGCCGTTTCTGGTCCGCGCAATCGACGGCGATGATCAGGCGATCCTGCTCGGGGGCGGTGGGCAGGGTAGTGGTCAGGCCCGTGCTACCGGGAAGAAATTGGAAAGGCTGCGTCAAGCCATCCGCGTTGGTCATGACGACATCCTTGCCTGCCGCCCGCAGACTTAATCCGAGGGCCAGGGTTGAACCGTAGGCGTCGCCATCAGGGCGCACATGGGAAATCACCAGGATGCGTTTATGCTGATCGCACAGGTTTTGAAAAGAGTTGAAAAGATCCGGATTCAGCATAACTAGAAAACCTCAAGGAATAGGATAGATGCGAATCAATGTCGAGCATCATGCCCGGAGAAGTCTTTGTTCGATACCTGCAATTCCGACGTTAGTGCAGGAGAAAGAAGTAGTAATAAGCTCCACCCACGACTGCCAGCAACAAAACGACTCCGCCGATGACCTTGGGCCAGGGACTGCTCTGCTTTGGTTGCTCAGGTTGCTCCAAGTCTTCATAGTTGATGGCCGATTGACCCTTCACATAGACACTGTTGTCCTTGACGGTGCCGGTTGAGCGGCTTGGCGCTCCCGTGGGAAGTTTTGTTGTCACGCGACTGTAAGAGTTATTTGAGGGTTCCACCGGCTGAAGGTCATTTTCGTCCGTGCGAGGAGGAGGGACAGGAGCGTTTAGATTGGTCAGCTTTGGACGCTTCATGGCTGGTTCAAATTTCATCTGGACCACGCCCACTTGAATGGAATCACCGGGCCGGAGAATAACTTCCGTAATGGATTCCCCGTTGACGGAAGTTCCGTTTGAGGAATTGAGATCGCGCAGAACGACATCCGAGCCGCTCAGGATAAAAATACAGTGGCGATTGGAGACAGAGGAATAGGCGAGGGGAATTTCATTTCCAGCGGCGCGTCCCACATGGGTATATTCCTCTTCCAACTCAAAAATAATCGGAGGCTGATCGGGCAGAACCACCGTCAGTTTGGGCTGACTGTCCTGCGCTCGTGTGCTGGTGGCTGGTTCGAGTGTTGTCACGGGCGCGGCTGCGGGTTGCTTGGGGCCACCAGCGTTGAAATCAGCGCGACGCGCGCCTTCAAATAAAAGTTGCTCCCACGTCAAGGTCACTGTTCTTTTGTGCGGCAGAATGTCTTCATCCAGCGTGAAACCGCCCCCGGGCCAACTCAGCATAAGGTAAACGGCTTCCTCACCTTCGTTGACTCCGCACAGGGCATGGAGTACGCGGCCATGCTGAACGTAGATAAAACCATACGATTCACCCGAGCGAAAAGTGATCTGGCCGCTGCGGTGACTCAAGCAGCACATCTGGAGAACCTCGGCCAATCCCATTTGAGTCTGGGAGCCAAAACCGGAAGGAACCGGTTGTCTTGAATCAGGAGCGGGGTTACTATTTTGATAGCTCATCGAATTAATATTTGCTGTTGCAACTAAAAGAGAATAGTGCAGCATCGACGAGGCTTGACAAGCTTTCCAGAACAACACTTTTTATATGGCACTTTTTTCTTTTGGTAAAAAAGATAAAAACCCCACCGAAGCCCCTGCATCTGTTGGAAAAGCATCTCCAACTCCACCCAAGATTCAGACCCCTCCGGCGGCGGTTTCCGTTCCCTCCGTTCGGCCTCCACAGCCGGCCGGTTTGGTACCCGTTACAGGCATGCCTGTTGGCGCGGTAACGACCCAACCGATGATTATGCCCCGGGGTCTTGCGGGCAGCGGTTTAAAACCAATTCGTCCTGGTACAGCACAGTCGGTGCGGTCAACCCAGAGAATTGTTCTTCCTGGCTCTCCTAATTCAGCTTCGAGGCAGATCAACATGACGAAACCGCTGAATGCACAGCCGCAGACTGGCCGGATTAATCTGCCCATTGGCATGATCCTGCGCTGTCTTCCCCAGGAGGTTCTTGCATCTGACATCACCGAGTTCGAGGCTTCCGGCGCTGCCGCCACCGAAATCGGTCTCCCGATGAACATGATTTTAAGCCAGCTTCCCTCGGGAAAGGTTGAAGTGGCTCTTCAGGATCTGGTGCCTCATTTTCCAGCAGGATACCTGCAGCCCACCCAGTCCATTGCAGCCTACCTGCCCACGATGATCAGCCTGCCCCTCATGGATGTCGTGATGCGTATACCGCCCGATCTCCTTGCCCTGCGGCCTGACCAAAAAGATGTCGATTCTGCTGTGATCAACATGGCGGATCCCTTCACCGAAGAGATCTTGCGCGAGCAGGCCGAAGCTGCCCGCAAGCAACAAGCTGAAGGCAACGTTGCCGCCGCCAGCCCTGCTCCGCAGATGCAACAGACGGTAGCGCCAACACCGCGACCAGCTTCAATTCCTTTACCGACACCGACGGGAGCCCCACCGATGCCGCAGGCCAACAGAGTACCAACACCGCCTTCGCCCTCCTTTTCCCGCCCCGGTGGTATTACAGCATCTGGTCTCGTGCGCGCCAATTCGCCTGTTCCACCTACGGCTCCCAGTACGGCTGCCCGGTCTATTTCACCTTCAGGACGTCTTCCTGCACCGACCCGGGCGACTGCGCCCATCCCCACGCGGCCTCCGGCTGAGCCATCTGCGGTGCCAACGCCTTCCACCGCTCCGGCGGCCCCTCCTCCACCCCGTCAGACAGGTTCCCTGCCAGCGCCTCGTCCGCCTGTGGGCACTGCGCCACAATTTTCGACGGCTCCCCTGCGTCCCCCGGCAGCTCCTCAAACGCAACCCGTCCCGGCTTTGCCGACAGTTACCGATACTGCTCCACAACTTCCTGTTTTCACACCGCCGCCCGAAGCCCCGGTTCAAGTTGAAGCTGCCCCGGTCGAAGAACCTGTTGCCGCTCCTTCATCTCAACCCGATGAGGCGTCCGATGAACTGCAACGACTGGCTGCTCTTGCCATGGCGCAATTTGACGACAGCGAAGCAGCAGCACCGGCGCAAGTTCAGTATGAACCCGAGATTGTATCTGCTCCTGAACCAGCAAGGATCGAAGAACCACTTTTGGAACAATCGATTCCAGAACCCACTCCCGAACCAGTGAGGATGGAAGAACCTCCACCACAGCCCGATCCGATACCTGAACCCCCCATTGCCGTTGCACCCGAGCCAGTTCGGGAAACCAAGCCAATTCTTGAACCTCCTCCCGCTCCGATTCAGCCCAATTTCAAAAAAGGTGTCACGGAGCCACTGCCGTCTCTAAGTCCTCCCAAACCGAAACCCGAGCCGGAACCTGCCCCTGCGGCAACCAGCGCATCTGTCGCCATCAATCTCAATAGTTGCGGTGTGACGGATCTCCTCCAGATACCCGGCTGTTCCCGTGAATTAGCCGAGTCGATTGTCCAGTACAGGACGAAAATTAATTCCTTCAAGAGCCTGGAAGATTTGTGCGCTGTGCCGGGAATGACCAAGGTTGCCTATACGAACCTGACCGGGGAAGCTCCGCCGGAAAGTTCCATTTCACTATCCCTCAATGAATTCTTAGGCTTCCCGACGGAACAAAAAGTTTCACTCAAGGACGTCACGGATCGCATCGCGTGTTGGCCCGATGTTACAGGCTGCATCCTCAGTCAAAGCAGCGGCCTCTCGCTTGTCGGCACCGCCCCGGCGGGTCTCGACAAGGCGGCCATTGTCGCATTTGCCCCGAGGATGTTCGAGTCGATCAACAAATCCTTCCACGAAATCACCGGTAAAGAAACCGATGAACTCATCATCCCGGCCACTGGAACCAGTTTCCATATTTTTAGGAATAGGGACCTCTACCTGATCATTCTTTCCCGGTTGCCCCAAATGCCCGATCGCCACATGAAAGTTGCGCGCTTTGTGCTCGCAGCATTGAGCATTCGGCAAAACTGAGAAGATCGTTCTGACGTATGGCTTTCATTAATTACTCAAGCCGTGAAATTCAATTAAAGATCGTTTACTACGGAGCGGCACTCTGTGGCAAGACGACCAATCTGGTGACGCTTCACAAGCAGATCACCCACGCGCAAAAGGGCGAGCTGGTTTCATTGGCAACCGATGCGGATCGCACCCTCTTCTTCGATTTCCTGTCGCTAAACACCAGGACACTGCCGGGGTTCACGACGCGGTTTCAGCTTTATACCGTTCCTGGTCAGGCCATCTACAATACCACGCGGCAACTTGTGCTCAAAGGTGTCGATGGCATCGTTTTTGTTGTCGATTCACATTGGGAAAAGATGGCCGACAACGTGGAATCATTTGCCAATCTCCAGGAAAACCTGATCGAAAATCATCTTAGCCTGGTGCAAATTCCCTACGTCCTGCAATACAACAAGCGCGATATTCCCAATGCCGCTCCGGTTAATTACCTCGAATATACGTTCAACAACCGCGCCAACCGCGCCCTCGCTTTTGAAGGAGTGGCTGCCACCGGGCTGGGGGTATTGGAGACCTTGAATGCCGCTGCCCGCCTGCTTTTGGCCAAATACTCAAAGACTCCCAACGCCAATGTCACCGGCCTGGCCCAAGCCAACCCTACCGTTGCCGTACCGCCTCCCGTGGATGATCCCCGGGTTAAGGCAGAAGCAGTTTAGCCTGAAAAATAAATACCTATGACTGGAATTGGAATGCTCACGGCCGAAGACCAAATGGCGATAGAACTCCATTTGGCCGATTTTCTCAAGAAATCGGAAGCGCAATGGTCTGCTCTCGTCGATAAAGGGGGCAATCTCTTTGCTCAAAACGGCGACACCGGCACGCTTGACCTCAGTATTTTATCCGCCCTGGCTGCCGGTTCTTTTGCTGCTACCCACGAACTGGCCAAGCGGCTCGGTGAATCAGAGTTCAGCGCGCTCTACCACGAAGGCCATGGTCAGCATATATTGATGAGCGCTCTTCATCACGAATGCCTTCTGGTCACCATTTTTGGTGAAAAAACCAATATTGGTCTGGTTCGCTTTTATGCTCAGCAGGTGACCGGTTCCTTGAATGATTTATTGCAAGTGGCCCGCGAAAAAGAAGCGCAAGCGAGTCCACTGTTGCTTGAAGGCGATTTCCTGAATGATACTGCTGCTATCACCTAAACACCCAGTAGATAGGCAAAAAATGTCCGGTTTTATTTTTCTACGACAAGATAAAGGCAGAATTACACTTTTTTATTGATTTCTTTTTACATATTTTTTATAAAAAGTATATAAAAGACGATGTAACTAATTTATTTTGTGAGTGTTGCGAATGTGATGGGAAGCCTGTCGGTTACAGTATAAAATCTTTTTTAAGAAAAAAAATCACTTGGCACACGAAATGATCTTTTCGGACAAGACATTGGTGAATCGCAGAACAGAGACACTTTTTAAGTTTTGAACATTTTTTTATAGAGAGGAGGTGAAATTACAATGATCAACAAAGTTATTATTCGCGCCAAATCTGCGCTGCGTCGTCTCAAGAGCAAGAAGGGCCAGACCCTCGTTGAGTACGCCCTGATCCTAGCCTTCATTTCGGTGGTGGCTATCTCGGTCTTGATTGCCCTGGGCAACCAGGTCAAGAGCGTGTTCACGACCATCAGCAGCCAGCTGTCGGCCGCTCAGACGAGCCACTAAGTGCTCTCAGTGACTTGAGAAGTTCCATTCTCTCAAGTCGCTTTCCCGAATCTCGTATCGACCTCACGTTTTTTAAAAATTTCACTTGGCAGATGGAGCAATCTTTCGATAAGACCATGGCAGGACACTGAATAGTGCAGCTTTCTAAAAATTTCTAAAATTTTTTTAGGAGAGGAGGTGAAATTACAATGATCAACAAAGTTATTATTCGCGCCAAATCTGCGCTGCGTCGTCTCAAGAGCAAGAAGGGCCAGACCCTCGTTGAGTACGCCCTGATCCTAGCCTTCATTTCGGTGGTGGCTATCTCGGTCTTGATTGCCTTGGGCAACCAGATCAAGGGAGTGTTCACGACCATCAGCAGCCAGCTGTCGGCCGCTCAGACGAGCCACTAAGTGCTCTCAGTGACTTGAGAAGTCCTATTCTCTCAAGTCGCTTTGCCGATCTTTTATCGGCTTGGAAATTTTCTTTAATTAAAATTCTCTTCCGTTGTAGTAGCTGTTGGATTGGTGTAGTCTCCCAACCATCCTGTCACTTATGAGAGCTTTCATTCAATCGTTAGGCACCTTGCTTTGCCGGGCTCGTTCGACTTCTCGAAAAGGCCAGACTCTCGTTGAATATGCGCTTATCCTGGCGGTCATCACCGTTGTGGCGATAGGGGTTTTTGCCCAGTTGGGCAACCGCATCACCCTTATTTTCAGCGCGATCAACAGTCTTCTCGATACCGCCCAAAGCAGCCATTGATTGGCCTCCCGCTACTATTTGTCGTGAGTAGCGATGCGACTTCAAATCAAGATGCCATCCGGAAGCTCGCTTTTTCCCGGGACTTGTCCTTAACTGAGTTCTTTATGAAATTGATCCCCACTCTTTGTTATCGACGTTTTGTCTTTGCCGGAATCCTTGTTGTGGTGTTGTCTTTGGGCACCATGAACGAAATTTTCTCCAGTCCAGATCAGCCGTCAACTAATGCTCCTGCTCCTGCGGGCATGGCCTCCAATGAAACCGACAAGGCCAGTGGCAAGACGATCATCACAACGCCTTCGGGATTGAAATACGTCGATCTCGTGGTCGGCAAGGGAGCGGCAGCCAAGGCTGGCGATTCCATCTCAGTGAACTACGTGGGCACACTTCAGGACGGTAAGAAATTCGATTCGTCCTATGATCGTAATCAGCCTTTTGATCTTGTTCTTGGTGCGGGTTCCGTCATCAAGGGTTGGGACGAAGGTCTTGCGGGTATGAAAGTCGGCGGAAAACGCAAACTGATTATTCCGCCGCAACTCGGTTACGGTATGCAAGGTTATCCTGATGTTATCCCACCGAACGCAACGCTGATTTTCGAGACCGAAATGGTGGCGATTAAATCCAAATAATTGGAGGATTGGTTTCCACTTCTTTTATGGCGCAATCGCGACTTTTCGGAACGGATGGCATTCGTGGTCGCGCCAATGAAGAACCCCTGACGCCGGATTTCGCAACTGCTTTCGGTCAGGCGGTTGCGGCTAAATTTGGCCGGGAGGGCCAGCCTGTAGTGATCGGTCGCGATACGCGGATTTCGGGGCCGGCGCTCGAAGAGGCCGTGGCCAACGGTATCATCTCAATGGGAGTGGATGTAGTGCTCGTCGGTGTCGTGCCGACACCGGCCATTGCTTTTTTGACGCGGCATCTGCACGGCTGCGCGGGTATTGTCATCAGCGCCTCGCACAATCCCTTTGAAGACAATGGACTCAAGATTTTCAAGGGAGACGGTCTCAAGTGCGACGATGCGTTGGAACTGGAACTGGAAGGATTGATTTTTGACAATGTCTCGCGCAAGTCAGGCGCAAAGGCGGCAAAACCAGGGCGTTTGGAAACGTGGCCTGATGCGGCAAGGCGTTACGCGGAACTTGCGATCAAGACTTACGGTCAGGGTCTCGACCTGCACGGACTCCGCATTGTGCTCGATGCCGGAAACGGAGCCGCCTACGAAACAACGCCCCATGTGTTGCGAGGGTTTGGCGCTGAGGTGTTGTCGTTCAACATCGAACCGAATGGGACGAACATCAATGCAGGTTGCGGCAGCACATATCCGGAAATAATTCAGCAAGCGGTGAAAGACTTGGGAGCCGACATTGGATTTTCCCATGATGGCGATGCAGATCGACTTATCTGTTGCGATGAAACGGGTTCGCTGCTCGATGGCGACGAGATGCTTGCGGTGATCGGTCTCGACCTGCTCAAACACGGCAAGCTCGCCAAAAATACACTTGTGGCCACGGTGATGAGCAATCTCGGTCTCGATGAATGTTTTGCCGCGGCTGGCGGCAAAGTTCTACGCGCGAATGTGGGAGATCGTTACGTGCTGGAACAGATGCTGGCCCATGATCTGAATCTTGGCGGAGAGCAATCGGGCCACATCATCCTGCGGGATTACAATACGACCGGTGATGGATTGGTCACGGCGCTCGAATTATTGCGCATCATGAAAGCAAGCGGCGAACCGATCAGCCGCCTGCGTCAGGGTCTGCGCAAGTATTCGCAACTTTTAGTCAACGTGAAGGTGCTCGAGCGTGTCCCGCTGGATGAGTTGCCTGAGGTGACCGACACGATAAAAGCCATCGAAAAGGAATTGGGAGTTAATGGGCGCATTCTACTGCGATACTCGGGCACCGAGCCGAAAATCCGGCTTTTAGTGGAGACTCGCGATGAAGCTCTTTTGCAGCCGGTTGTTGACCGCGTGCTGGCACCAATTAAAAAGCATCTGGCTCTTTAGCCGGGTGGGGACAGGGGATGCGAATCCCTGCTTATCCGCATTACATCTCATTTTACTTTTTTATTGTAAAAATTGTCTTGATGCAAATAGCCTCACTCTTAACATCTTACTGATCGAAGGCAGGGTATTTTCATGAAACCATTTCCCAGATTAGGCATCTGTCTTACGGTAGGACTTATTCTTGCTGGAAATTTATTTGCCCAAGAGGATTCTTCTCAGGCACCGGCGTTTAAGTCTCCCGCCATGACTCCCCGGCCTTTGCTTGATGATTACTACGTCAAGGTGGGGGGATCAGCGGTTTGGTTTAATCCTTCCAAGTACCAGCTTCCCACCGCCCGGGACAGCGCCACTTCATTTGTCTCACTGCCATTCACTTACAACCCTTCAGACGTGGCTGGACAGGGCGGCGCTACAGTGGGATTTATCATAAGCCATGCCCCGGCGGCGGATTGGCTTGGCACCAATCTTCGCGTGGAAGTCTCAGGAAGCTACCTGGGCGATGATCACAAGATTACAGCAACGGATGATGCAGTGGGTGCTGGCTTTTATGACGTGCGCTCCATCGCAGGTGACACCTTGCTTGGATCCATTGCAAGTCCGGGCAATTCCGTGCTGGCAACAATGTTTCATGCCAAATATGAAATGGTGAACGCGGAAGTTTTAGCCAAAACAGATTATTCGGTGGACAACGGACTTCTTGTTTTTACACCCGCAGCCGGATTTGCCTTTGCCTACTACGACCAGAAATACTCCACACAGCAACAAAACGTCACCATTGCGGCCAACAACACTTCATTGAACGAATCGATGGAGAATAGTTATTACGGGCCCAAGCTCGGCTTTGAAATCAAGGGGTTTGTCACCAGAAGTTTGGTGCTCTTTGCCGGCGCCAGCACATCGCTGTTCGATCTCGAATCCAGTTACAAGGGAGACCAGGTCGTCAATAGCCCCGGAACGACAACCGCTCATCTGGAAGAAAGCAAAAATGATTTTGCCTTGAGGCAGCAGTTCGAGGCCGGTTTTTACTACGATTTCAAACCGCTTATTCTCCGGGCAAGCGGCTCGGGTGATTACTGGCAAAATGTGGGAACCATTACGCGAAGCTCTCCCTCTCCAGGGGATGCCTTCGACGCCTCCTCTGCTCCAACCTCCATCCGAAAGGATGCGATGCTGAATGCGGGCGCGACGGTTTCCCTCATCTATCCTTTCTAGAAAAGGTATTTACGGCGAAAGGTAAGGCTCGTCGGGTTCTTTAGTCGGCTTGATGTTGGTGACATTGATTTTTGGGATAACGCGGCCCAGTGTTGAGGGAAATTCCGCTGTGCCGGTAACTTCAAGCCATTGAGTGTCTTTCCAGTTGCCCGATGTATTGCCGCCAAGTTCCACCGATACGGGTTGGGCATCCGCGGCGCAACACCACATCATCCAACGAACCAGTTTTTGCGATTGGCCGGGTGGAGCGGCGAAAAAACCAATCGTCCGAATCTGGCGTCCGGTGAAGGTCTTGATCATCTCAGGCGAATGACTGATCGTAACCAGGTCGGTCACTTCCATCGGCACGGGCTGATTGGGATCGGTGGAAAGGGCGGCCTGTACATTTTCTTTGCTGGCGTCGCTCATGGTCGGCATGGGAGTCACCCCTGCGGTGGAATCGTAAGTCGTGCGATTGGCCAGAGTGGTACTGGAAAGCGCCGAGGGTGAAAGAATCGACGCGGCGACAACGGGCAAAAGCAGGACAAGCCAGCGCCCCATCTGGCGTAATCGCTTTGAGGGGGGTGTCGCATCCGTGACAGATACCGGTTGGTAGAGCATCAGGTGCAGAGCGCTCAGGATCAATAAGATGATCGCTGCGGTGAAGACATAGGATCGGAACGTCGGGCTAAGCAACCGATTGAGGTGGCCGGAAGCGGCGGTGTGAAGCATGACGGTGGCCCAAGCGCTCATCACGGCGGCAGGCGCAAAAAAAGAGATTTGACGGGTAAAGCGAGCTATCATGGGCGCAAGGAATAAAGCAGGGTAAGTAGAAAGGTAGCTGCAAGTGCACGTAACCACAACCCGTGGACAAAGCGCGGTTGAAATGCGCTACGATAAAGCCAGTAAAGTTTAAGGTCGATCAAGGGACCTGCGACGAGAAAAGCAATCTTGGCCGGGATGGAAAATGGCGCGAAGGCGGCGATGATGAAGGCGTCTGTCGTGCTGCAAAGGCAAAGAAGCTGTGCCAGGAGAATGCCCGCCAAAGGCCCGAAAAAGAGATTCTGGCCCACGGGCGCAAGCAGGTTGCGATTGAAGCCCGTCGAAAAAAGAGCCGCCGCCGCCGCGCCGATGACAAGGAACAAAAGAACGCCGGTAAAATCGCGAATGACCACGCCCGTGAATTGTTGCAGGCCGCCTAATGACATGCCGGGGCGCGGAGTAAGAACCAGTCCGGGATTGGGGGAAAGCTCCGGATTCCTGGTCGTGGAACCAAGAAGAGTTTCAGCCCGCAACATCTGTTCGGGGCGGACACGAACCAGCCACAGGCCGAGGAAGATAAGCACAGCGAGACTGAATCCGAAGCGAAGCGCGACCATGAGCCACGGATCCTGGTTGCGAAAGGCGAGGTAGGTGCTGAACATGGCGAGCGGATTAAGCGCGGGCGCGGCGAGCATGTAGGTCGTGGCGACGGCAGGGGGGACGCCCTTGCGGATGAGTCGCTGGACAATGGGCATCGCGCCACATTCGCAGAGCGGAAAAATCAGTCCGGCACCAAGCGCGGCAAAAATGCCCTTTGTCTTGGAACGCGGTAGCCAGTCCTTGATTACGCCTGCGGGTAAGAAAACATCGACCAGCCCGGAAACGATTGCCCCGAGGAGAAGGAATGGCGCGCCTTCCAGGACAATGGCAAAAAAGGAGAGGGCGACATCGGGCCATGAAATTCCCGCCGTAGCCGGGCCGGTGGGAAGGTCGAAGGCGGCGAAAAACACGGTCTTGGGAAATCTATCTTCCCATCAAGCGCGATTCACCGGAGCGGAAGCAGTGGGATTATGCGTCCAATCGAAGGCCTTTTTCTTCAAGGCGTAGAGATAACCGACGAAGAGAATGCCGACGAAGGTGAACATTGAATAAACGATGAGGTATCCGGTGGGGTTTACCTTATCGCGCAGCATTTCGCGATAGACCATCGCCCAGGGGTACATAAACACCACTTCGATATCGAAAAGGATGAAGAGCATCGCCACGAGGTAAAATTTGACGGAAAAGCGGGAGTGCGTCGGCCCAATCGGATCCTTGCCGCATTCATAGGGCTGATCCTTGGCTGCGCTGTCGCGGCCGCGTTTACCCATGATGACGGAGGCGGCGAGGGTGGTGATGGCAAAGAGTATTCCAGCGACAACTTGCAAGAAAACGGGGACATAATCCTGAGGCATGGCGCGGATTGTGTCAGACCTTTGTGGCAAGGGCAAGATGATCCCTGCGGCCACGACGATGGGGGTTATGCTTATGGAAAGCATCCTTTGAATTGAATTGGCACATCAGGATCGCCAAGTCCAAGATCGTTCCATGCGCAACATGCTTCTGGGTTCTCTGGCTGGTCTGGCAGTAGGCATTCTCGGAACATTTGCCTACACGAGCTATCTGGGTGACGGGCAAAAGTTGGTTCAAGTTCAGGGTGACTTGGCCTCGGCAACCACAAATCTCACTCAAGCCACTCAAGGCAGCGAGAAACTTAAGAGTGAGGCCGATAATCTGTCAGCCGAGGTTCAAAAGCTAACCTCCAGCAATAACGAACTCAAACACCAGTTGGACGATTTAAAAAAATCAGGCTCTGAAACCGCCGCACCCAATCCGATGGCGGGTTTTATAAAGGCGGCTTTGGCGCAACGGTATAAGCAGAAATTACTTCTTCTCAAGTCGCGTCTCAATCTAACCCCTCAACAGGAGGTTGCCTTGCAAGCGGCCATGGACGAAGAGTCGAAGATGGCTGAGGAGATGGGCACCAAAATGTTCCAGGGAGGTAAAATAGATCCTCAGGCGATCAGAAATGCCTTTAACGATCCCAACCGGACGAAAGGGGTCGATAAAACCCTCAATGAGATTCTAACCCCGGAGCAGAAAACCACTTATCAGCAGATTCAGGACGATGAAAAGAAAAGCACGGCTGAAACCATGGCTACATACCAGATGAATCAACTGGCACCCGCATTGCAACTCTCTGAAACGCAAAAAGACCAGGTTTACGCCGCTCTTTATCAGGCTCAAATAAATCCGCAGACCTCTCCTGGTTCCAATCCCTCCAACCCCGCTTCCTATTTGGAAAATCAAGCAAAAGCGAAGGAGGATGCCTTGGCCAAGATACTGACTCCGGAACAAATGACGACTTATCGTCAGCAATCTCAAAGCCAGTTGGACATGCAGAAAGCCATGATGCAGAGATTTGCCCCATCGTCCGGAGCCTCTGCTGCACCCGCACCTGCGCCCGCTCCTTAAAATCGACGATCCTAGGCCGCCGCTACATTAAACGATTCCACAGGCCGGACTATTTTTTTTGCGGAGCCGGATTGGTCATGCCATCCATGGTGACGAGGGTGGTTTTCATGTAGTTCTTCGGAATGGCAAAGAGGCTGGGTTTACCGTCACGTGTCTTGGCTTCCACGAAAGCGAATGAATTTTTATCCCGGCTCCCGCCCCAGATAATCAGCACCGGCGTGACGCCGCCTTTGACCAGTGCGTCATAAATGGGGAAAACCAGGGGTGGAACGAGTGAACGGACCGGTACCAGCGCCATCGGTTCGTTGATCGCGCGCAGGCGTTCCATAGCCGCTTGCATCTTGGGCAGGGTGCCATTGACACACCACGCCTCAACGGTTTCGCCGCTGACGGTATCACCCGTCCAGCGGACACATTCCATTCCGACCACTTTTTTCTTATCGATGGTCTGTCGCCAGACATAACCCGAAGTATCTGAATCTGCCGACGCGGAGGAAGTACCGGGAGCATTGGTGTTGGCGGATGGCGCGGAGATATTGAGTCCCTCCGTATTAAGATCGCGTAGGCGCGTTTCGTAGCGTTTGGATGTCTCGACCTGTGCGCGCACGTTCGGCCAGGAAAAATCCCAGTAGGTGTAATTGCTATGTTCCAGCCCGATGTAGTAATCGGCTTGAGGATCGTAAATCACACTCAAACGATCGGTCGGCTCATCCACGCGCAGCAGGCTGGGCCCCATCGTCACGACTAATGGATGATTCTCTCCCTCCATGTGAACAGTGAACGCAACGACATCCAGAAAAGCTGGGGCCGCAATGGGCGGAGTCGTCTTGACCGGCTGGGTTTTGTTTTCAGGCGGAGCTGCGGAAGTGCTCAGCACGGCAAACAAGGCAAAGGTGGTGAGAAGATTGGTGCGAAGGGAGGTAAGCATGGCCAGTCAACGATTAGCTTCAGCGTGGGTCGGTTGTCTAGGACTCAGATGTATCGGTTTTGAGCAATCCATACATGCAGGCATCTTGAAGGATTCCATTTTTAATGTGGTAACCTTGCAAAAGTCCCTCAAGTTTGAAGCCTGCTTTTTCCAAAACCCGCTGCGAAATCAGATTTTGAGAAAACGTAAGTGCCTCTATGCGTTGAAGCCCGAGACTTTGAAAAGCATGGCGTACCATGACGCGAGTTATCGCTGTCGCCAGCCCGCGCCCTCGATAATCTTTTGACACCCAATACCCGAGTTCAGCGCGGTGTTCGGCAGCACCCCCATTCAACACAAGTCCCGCCCCACCTATTAAAAATCCATCCGAGCGGCGTAACGCAAAGTTCGTTTCATGGGGTTGCTTAAGGGTAGCCTCGAGGCAAACCCTCACCCATTTTTCCGCATCATCTTCCGTGTAAGGATAGGGGATTTTGAGTAAACAATCCGTGGTGTCTTTGTCCCGGAAATGCTCCACGTAGGCTGCCTGATCACCGTTCTGAACAGAACTGAGATAAAAGCTGTCAGGATGATTGAGATCGATACGCATGGTAGAGCTTGATCAGGTTGATTCCGTAAAACTTGGATCTTCCGGGCGGCGTTGCTTGAGGGTAAGCCGTTCGCCGAAGAGTGCCGTTCCGATTCGCACAGAGGTGCTCCCTTCCTCAATGGCGACGGCAAAATCGCCGCTCATGCCCATGGAAAGCACAGGCAACTGCAAGCCGGTTTCCATCTGGAGTTTATCGCGCAATTCCCGCAGCCCAGCGAAATGTGGGCGCGATTTCTCAGGTTCGGGAGAATAGGGGGCGATGGCCATCAGACCGCGAAGGCTCAGGCGCGGCAGGGCATTGATTTCCTCGGCCAGCCCACGCGCTGCATCGGGTGCACAGCCGAATTTGGTGCTTTCACCGGCAATGTTGACTTGCAGGAGCACGTTCTGGATTTTACCGATGACCTCGGCACGGTGGGCGATTTCCCTGGCAAGTTCATTCCGATCCACCGAGTCGATAGAGTCGAATAGACGCACCGCATCCTTGGCCTTGTTGGTTTGGAGGTGACCGATCAAATGCCAGATTCCGCGCCCCAGCGTCTCGATTTTTCCACGTGCTTCCTGCACCTTGTTTTCGCCAAAGCGCATGATACCCGCCCGCATGGCCTGTTGGATAATTTCCGTGGGTTGGGTTTTACTAACCGCGAGAAGTTCGACTTCAGCAGGATTGCGCCCAGCCCGTTGCGCAGCCTCACGGATGAGATTTTGAATGCGGTCAAAACGTGTTGGAATATCTTCCATCAGGAAAGGCTATCGCCAAATTTAGAGACTGTCATTCCCATCAAAACCATTGACGGTACATTAGATAAGCTTATAGTGCTCGTTGTGCAAGTAGAGTCTTTTAAGGTTTTCCGGGATCTTGTGGAGTCGCGCAGCTTTAGCAAGGCTGCCTCACTTAACTTCATCACCCAGTCGGCTGTCAGTCAACAAATCCGGGCCATGGAAGAGCGGTTCCAGGTTCCACTCATCGAGCGCAATAACAAGCGGTTTGGTCTTACCCAGGAAGGGGAGTTGCTGTACGAGGTCAGCAAGCAGATTGTTTTCAAGTTTGACTCGCTTCAGCACCAGCTCTCGGAGATGCGCAATATCGTCTCCGGAACCATACGACTAAGCACGGTTTACAGCATCGGACTACATGAACTTCCTCCTTACCTGAAGAAATTTTTACGCGAGTTTCCCGGAGTCAACGTGCACGTCGAATATCGCCGTTCCAACCAAGTCTATGACGAAGTAATTGACGGTACGAGCGATATTGGCCTGGTGGCGTTTCCGGTTCAGAAAAAGACACTCAAGGTCGAGCCTTTCCGCAAGGATAGACTCGTGGTCATTTGCGTTCCCACTCACGATTTGGCGAAACTGGATGAAATCGAGGTGGAAAGATTAAAGAAGGAGAAATTCATCGGTTTTGAACCCGATATTCCGACGCGCAAGGCGGTTGATAAAATCTTTCGTGAAGCAGGCATGGAAGTGAATCCGGTCATGGAGTTCGACAATATCGAAACGGTAAAGCGCGCGGTGGAAATTGGCGCGGGCGTTTCGATTGTTCCCCGCGTGACCGTTGAGCAGGAGGTGCAGAATGGCACGCTTGTGGCGGTGGAATTCAAGGGACGGCCTTATTACCGTCCGCTGGGAATCATCTACAAGACCGGCCGTGTTTTTTCGCCGGCGATGAAGCGGTTTCTCAAGACGCTCAAGGAATCTCCCGATCCAGCGGACGCTTTGCTTATTTCCGGGCCAGCATCAGGGCATCTAAAAGAGAGTGTCTTGATTTGATTATTGTGGCCGTAACCAAGGTGTCATTCCGAACGGAGCCGAGCCGGAAAAGGGTGGCTGGGCGAAAGATCTGTCCGAGGCGAAGTTGAGGAATCGGCTTGAAAAAGCAAGACGCGGGGAGCAAATACCGATTCCTCGACTTCGCTCGGAATGACGGTTCTACAATTTCTGGCAAACTAAGACGTTACCTGAACGGAGAATTCGTTGCATGGATTAAAGAGGAATGTTAATGCTCGTAGCATGACAAACTCAATCGGTAGTCTGGGACTTTCTTTGGGATCCCTTCATTTTTTAAGCGAAGCGGAAACACGTTCGATCAGCCCTGAAAATTTCAAGGGCGAAAAGGGGAAGGGGGGCATGGCCACTCCCAAAAAAGGTTCGATGCATCCAGCACGCGATCTCGGCCAGGGCTGGAAAGTTTCTCCCTGCGTCAGGATTGCGGGTGGCAAAACTTTTGAGATAGCCGATATCAAGGGGCCGGGCTTGATCCAGCAAATCTGGATGACACCCACGGGAAACTGGCGTTATTCAATTATTCGAATCTATTGGGACGGCTCGGATCATCCTTCCGTGGAGTGTCCAGTAGGTGATTTTTTTGCCTGTGGCTGGGGAAACTATGCTCAGGTTTCCTCTCTTGCTGTCTGCGTCAACCCGGGAAATGCCTTCAACTGTTACTGGCCGATGCCTTTTAAGCGTCGCTGCCGGATTACCTGCGAAAATATCGGAACTGATGAGATGACCCTATTTTATCAGGTCAACTACGCCCTTCAGCCGATTCCCGATGATGCGGCTTATTTTCATGCCCAATTCCGTCGCACCAATCCTTTACCCTATAAGCAGGACTACGTGATCCTCGATGGCGTGAAAGGCAAGGGGCACTTTGTGGGGACTTATATGTGTTGGGGCGTGAATAACAAGGGCTGGTGGGGCGAGGGCGAAATCAAGTTCTTCATGGATGGCGACAAGAAATTTCCGACCATCTGCGGAACAGGCACCGAGGATTACTTCTGTGGTTCCTATAATTTTGAAAATAAGGTTACCAAGCAGTACCAGGAGTTCACCACGCCTTACGCAGGGATGCCCCAGGTCATTCGTCCGGATAGCCTTTACGAATCACAAATGCGATTCGGACTTTATCGCTGGCACATCATGGATCCCATCCGGTTTAAAAAGGATTTGCGGGTGACCATCCAGGCACTCGGCTGGCGAAGCGAAGGGCGTTTTCTGCCGTTGCAGGACGACATCGCGTCGGTGGCCTACTGGTATCAAACATTGCCGTCACGGCCTTTTCCGAAACTGCCATCGCGCGATTATCTCGAGATTATATAAAAGCTGCGGACGACCGGCTTCCGGGTATCGACAATATCTCTCTGGCGATTGAAAAGGTAGTTGCGTAGAGTCTTGCCATGTCCGGCGCTTATTTTCTTACCACAGCCATTGACTATGTGAATAGCGCCCCCCACCTGGGGCACGCTTACGAGAAGGTGCTGGCCGATTTCTTTGCGCGTCATCAGCAGAGCCTGGGCAGCGACGTGCTTTTTCTTACCGGCGTCGATGAGCATGGGCAGAAGGTGCAACAATCGGCACAAAAGGAAGGTATCGAGCCGCAGTTGTTCTGCGATGAGATGAGCGCGCGTTTTCAGCGTCTGCATGAAAGCCTGGGTGTGAAGGCGTCTCACTTCGTTCGCACTACCGATGCGCACCACAAAACGATTGTGCGTGAGTGGTTGCAACGGCTTCACGACAAGGGCGAGATTTTTTTTCAGGAATATGAAGGTTATTACAGCATCCGGCAGGAACAGTTCGTTACCGAAAAAGACAAAGTCGATGGGCAGTGGCCCGAGATTTTTGGCGAGGTGATTCAAACCAAGGAACCCAATTACTATTTCCGACTTGAGCCTTACCGCCAGCGTTTGCTGAAGCATCTAGAGGAAAATCCCGAGTTTGTTGTGCCGACCTTCCGCCGCAAGGAGCTGTTAGGTGCGTTGACGGAACCGCTGGCTGATTTGTGCATCTCGCGTCCGAAGAGCCGCCTGAGCTGGGGCATTCCGTTACCTTTCAATGAGGATTACGTCACCTATGTCTGGTTCGATGCGCTGGTAAACTATTACTCATTTGCCTCGATAAAAGGGACGCTGTACTGGCCACCTGACTTGCAGATCATCGGGAAGGACATTCTCATTCCCGCCCATGGCGTATATTGGCCCATCATGCTTTTCGCGCTCGACCAGGCATTACCCAAACATTTGCTCGTGCACGGTTTTTGGACCAATAGCGGGGCGAAGATCAGCAAATCAGATGCGAAGTCATTGGTTGATCCGGTGCCTTACGTGGAAAAATTTGGTCCCGACGTCCTGCGCTATTTTGTCCTGCGCGAGATGGTTCTAGGGCAGGATGCCGATTTTTCCGATGAGCGTTTCGACACGCGCTACACGGGTGATCTTGGTAAAAAATTAGGGAACCTTGTCCAGCGCACCCTTTCCATGATCGGGCGTTACAGGGATGGCAAGATTCCAAGCTACGATGGTTTTCACATTACTCCGGCTGATACCGCTTTGCGCTCGGATGCAGTCGTTGAGGAATATCGTCGTGCCGTGGATGAATTTGCACCGCATCTGGCGCTTCAAGCCATTTGGAATCTCGTGGCACGAGCCAATGAGTATGTTGAAGAGACGGCTCCCTTCAAGCTGGCCAAAGATCCAACCCAGGCCAAGCGCTTGGATGCCGTCCTTGGCCACTTGGCAGAGACCATCAGGCGCCTTTCTGTCCTGATCGAGGCGGCATTGCCATTTACGGCGAAAAAAATACGCGCCCAATTACAACTTCCCCTTGGTCCCGTTAAATTGGAGGAAGCTCTTTTTGGCAACTCCCTTCACGGCCATGTTATTGGCAAACCCGAGGTTCTCTTCCCACCCTTCGAGGAAAAGCCCCAGGCCGGAACTTAAGTTCAGCGTTCAAGGTCATGAACTTTCTTGCCCTAACATTGGCCTACTTCAAACATAGGGAGCTTCAGATTCTCGAGGCGTTGTTCATGGTTTACGTCTTGCTGAGTTTTCTTCGCGTTGCTGGTTACGTTGCGACTCAGTTCCGCTTGGGGCAACTCATCCATAGCGAAAATCCGCCGGTGCCTTTTGTGATTCCGGATGTTGGAGGCTGGCTTTTGTTTTTAGGCGTCATGATCCTGCTTTATCTCCAACAGCCTCTTTACATGGTTCTGGTGGTAATGGGGATTGTACTCTTGATGACTCTTAACGGACGAACTGCCGTGGAGCAATTCGGGCTGGGGAGAATGCCAGTATCCAGGGCGATAGCGTGGAGCGTGCTGGTCTGCGGCGCGGTTATTTTTATTGAGGTGCCTCTTTCCACCGTGGTCGAGAAAATCTTGAACGCGATTCACATGCCTCATCCGGAACAGCAATCGGTTGAAATTTTTAAGCAGTTAAATCAACCAAGGGAAATTTTTGGCTTTATGATTCAAGCCGTATTGATATCGCCCTTGATCGAAGAGCTTTTTTTCCGTGGCTTTCTTCTCACCTTTTTAAAAAAATACACATCCACCCTGGTTGCCATTCTCCTCAGTGCTGGTGTCTTTGCCCTGGCCCATGCGAACCTGGACTCCGCCATTCCGCTTTGGTTTCTCGGCATCGTCCTCGGCATTGCCTACCAGCATACCGGGTCACTTCTTCTGCCTATCGGCATTCATGGCTGCTTTAATTTGATTAGCGGCCTGAACCTGCTTCTGGAAAAAGGGAATGGTTGAAATGTCTGCCTCACGTCTCCATTCATCCCGTGTAAAGAGCGATTCTCTTTCCGCGCTGGGTGAAAACGGCCTGCTGCATCTCTTAACGAGACATTGGAAGACCGATGCCTCGCGGGTTCTCGTGGGAGTCGGAGACGATTGCGCTGTGTTGCGAGGCGATCAAAAAAATCATTTCTTACTCTTTAAGACCGATGCTGTGGTGGAGGGCGTTCATTTTTCCAGGCAAACAAAACCGGAATGGATTGGCCGCAAAGCTTTGGCGCGCGCGCTCAGTGATCTCGCGGCGATGGGGGCTTCGCCTTTGGCGGCGGTTATCACCCTGGGCCTTCCGGCAACTGAATCGGTGCGACGACTGCGTGCGATCTATCGTGGCATCGAGCGGGTGGCAAATCACCATGGAGTTAATCTCGTCGGTGGAGAAACTACGCGGGCACGACAGCTTTTTCTCAATGTCGCCCTCCTCGGCGAATGTCGCGGCTATCGGCCTGTATTGAGATCCGGCGCAAAAGTCGGAGACATGATTTTTGTTACGGGTAGGCTCGGTGCAACCCAAGTTCGCCGCCACCTCGTTTTTGAACCTCGATTGGCGGAAGGTAAATGGCTCGCTCAACACAAAATGGCCTCCTCACTTATGGACTTGAGCGATGGCCTGGGCGCCGATTTGCCCCGTCTCGCCAGGGCTTCGCACGTCGATTTTCACCTCGATCACGCAGCGATTCCCCTTGCGCGTGGTGCGACGGTGAAAATGGCCTTTAATGATGGAGAAGATTATGAGCTTCTATTCACCACCGCACCTTCTCACGTAAAAACTTTAAAAAAGAAGTGGCCATTTGCCACTCCCTTGCATTGTATTGGTGTTGTACGGCCCAGCCGGAAAAAATCGGCGAAGCCCGAATTTGCCCATGGCTTTGATCATTTTAAACAACGCTGAGGCCGCTCAAGCCTTTGCAGAAGGTTGGTCTGCCGATCTCGTTGGCGGCGAAATCTTTGCGCTGCACGGTGTGCTCGGGGCGGGCAAGACGCAACTTGTGAAAGGACTGGCGCGTGGTCTCGGCTACCAGGGCGATGTCACCAGCCCCACTTTTACCATTGTGCACGAATATAGCGGCGGACGTTTGCCAATTTATCATCTCGATCTCTATCGCATCGCCGATGAAAAAGCGGCATTGACCCTGGGAATCGAAGAATATCTCCCAAGTGAAGGGGTAACGGTCATCGAATGGCCTGAGCGAATCCTTGGTCTTCTTCCCCCACAAACGCGACATTGGGAACTGGAAGTGGCAAGCTTGACCGAACGGATTATCCGGAAGAAATAACATGCTCGACCTGGCCTTTGAAACATCTGCATCCGTGGGAAGCATCGCTCTTGGCAACGAGAAGGTGGTCGTCCAGACAATGGAATTCACTTCGCCCAAGCGTCATTCCGCTTCCATGTTTCCAGCGCTTCTGCGTCTTGGTATTCCGCGTCTCAAGCTGCGCCGGATTATTGTTGGCCTCGGGCCTGGCTCGTTCTCGGGAATTCGCGTCAGCCTTGCGGCAGCCCAGGGCATCGCGCTGGCACAGGGAATCCCGGTGGTCGGAATTTCAAGCGCCTACTCGGTGGCATGGCAGCATAAAAATGTCACGCGGCTCGGTGTCTTCGCAGATGCCAAAAGAGGCGAAGCTTTTTGCACCGCTTTTCAACATGGTGAACTCGAGCGCTCGACTTACCTCATTCCCATGGCTGAAATCGAAGACCATGCGAGTAAATTTACCCTCGCTGTGAGTGCGGAACCGCTTCCCGGCATTTTGCAGCGTTGCCATCCACGGGCAGGGGATTTGCTTGCTCTTCCTGACTCACTCTCCGGTTGGGTGACGGAACCGCCGCTTGAACCCATTTATCTTCGCGAACCTGTCGCGGCAAAATAATCGTCGCCATGCTCAATCGCCGTTCCTGGGTGGAAGTTGACGGACGCGCCCTGCGTCACAATTTAAAAATCGTGCGGAGCCTGATTCCGCGCACCACGCAACTGATGGCCGTGGTGAAAGCGAACGCCTATGGCCATGGCCTGATCGCCACTTCGTGCGAGATGGACAGGATCGGAGTCGATTGGCTGGGTGTGGCCAACGTGGCCGAAGGGGTTGCATTGCGTAAGGCGGGCATCAAGCGGCCTATTTTGTTGCTCAGCGCCACGCTGTCGGAAGAAATGGACGAAGCCGTGCGGTATAAACTGATTCCGATTCTTTCGTCTTATCGCGAAGCGCAGGTTCTGAATCGAATCGCCCATGCCCAGGGCAAGCGGGCGGAAGTCCATTTTAAAATCGATACCGGCATGGGTCGGCTCGGTTGCTGGCACGAAGAAGCGCGCAAGGAACTGGCTCGCATTCGTCGTCTGCCGAATCTCGTGGTGAAAGGATTGTGCACCCATTTTGCCTCGGCGGATGATGATCCGAAATTGACCCGGGCGCAGTGGAAGGCGGTTTCGCCTTTTTTTGCGGAGAACAAAGGTCTTTTGTGTCATGCGGCGAATAGTCCGGCGATTACGCATCGGTACGGTTTTCATGCCGACCTCGTGCGGGCAGGGCTGGCGCTTTATGGCGTCACACCAAATGCGAAGGACAAGCACCTGGGATTGCGTCCCGTCCTGACCTGGAAAAGCCGCGTCAGTCTTTTGCGCGAGATGAAGCCCGGGCGCACGGTCAGTTATGGCGCGACCTATCGCGTTCGTTCAACCGAGCAACAGGCCATCGTCGCAATGGGATATGGTGACGGTTATTTCCGGCTTAACTCCAACAAGGGACATTTGCTGATTCGCGGAAAACGGTGTCCCATTCGTGGGCGCGTGACTATGGATCAAATCGTTGTCGATGTGACGCGCGTGCCGGGTTGCCGGGTTGGTGACGAAGTGGTTGCCCTCGGACGTCAGGGCAGTGGAGAAATCACGGCTCGCGAACTGGCGACGCAGGCCCAAACGATCCCGTGGGAAATTCTCACGAATATCGGAGCGCGGGTGCCACGGGTTTATCGGAATTTCCGCACCGATACGAGCAGCCTATAGCGATGGTTACTTAAAAAAGATCGAAGAGCGCACCGAGGATATCGCCCTGATCATATTTGGCCCAAGCGCGATTATATTGCGCTGCGGAGAATTGAGGGTTGATACGGATCGCAAGGTCGAAGTCCATGACAGCCGCCTCCAGGTCGCCCCGGTCTTGCTCGGCCAAGCCCCGGTTGTTGTAGGCGTGTTCGTCGTTCGGATCAATTTGCAGGGCACGATCGTAATCGGCCATGGCTCCGGCCAGATCGTGCTTATGATATTCGGCGACCCCGCGATTATTGTAGGCTTGCGTAAAGTTATGGTCGATCAGGATGGCCTTGTTCGCATACGAGATGGCTCCATTCCAATCTCCCCGGGCATCAAGCAATGAAGCGAGATTGCCATACGCTTCGACATCCTTGGGATCGAGTTTCAACGCCAGGGTATAATCGGCGAAGGCGCTGTCCCACGCGCCGGTGGCCTGTTCCACAATGCCGCGATTATTGCAGGCATAGGCATATTTGGGATTGATCTCGAGCGCTTGATTGTAGTCGGCGAGCGCACCAGTCCAGTCCTGCAAATCTTTTTTTACGTTGCCGCGATTATTGTAGGCCTCGACATTATTCGGGTTGATCTCAATAGCCCGGTCAAAGTCGGTTTTAGCGGAATCGCCACTGCCCTTGTGATACCAGGCGAGACCGCGTTCGTTGTAAGCCTCGGAAGATTTCGGATGAAACGCGATGGCTTGATCGTAGTCGGCGAGGGCGCCATCCCAATCTTCTTTTTGGCTCTTTAATTCGCCGCGATAAAGATAGGCATCGGCATAGCCCGGATTGATCTGGAGCGCTCCATCCAGGTCCGTGATGGCGTCATCGGTTTTCCCTTCATCGCTGTGGGCAATGGCGCGATTGTAATAAGCCTGGGTGTCCCTGGGTTCCAGTTGAATCGCCCGGGTATAATCGGCAATGGCCAAGTCCGTCGCGCCCTTTTCCTTTTCCGCAACACCGCGGTCGTTGTAGGGCTGCGACATTTTAGGATTCAGTTGAATGGCCAGGGTATAATCGAGAATGGCGGCATCCGTATCGCCTTTACGATACTTGGCCCATCCGCGATTATTGAAAACGAAGGGATCGTTCGGGGTAAGTTTAAGGGCCAGGTTATCGTCGGCAATCGCGCCCTCGAGATCGTTGATATTATCCTTCGCCAAGGCCCGGTTGACATAAGCGTCCTCGTATTGGGGGTTGAGCCGGATGGCCTCATCGTAATCGAAGATAGCCTCCTTGAAATCGCCCTTGTCGTACTTGGCCAAGCCACGATTGTAATAGGCCTTGGCAAACCCGGGGTCGAGGCGAAGAGCGTGGTCGTAATCGTCAATCGCACCGTCGAGATCGTCCCGGGTATATTTATCGGTGCCCGAGGCGTTATAGGCCTGAGCCTGCCTGCCCTTTTTCGTCAATTGGTCGGAACTGGAAGCAAGCGCAACCGGAACGAAGAAGGGGAAAACGAATGCCAGTGCCAGGAGAGTGGCTCGGCTTGGAAGCATAAGAACAATTTAGCAATTTTCAGACCAGAAACAAGTGTGGAACGCTTCCAAGTCCGAAAAATAAAACACCCCTGTCATCCCGAGCGGAGGTGAGTCGCAAAGTCTGTTTAAGCGCATCGTTAACTCGAACCGCAGTCGAGGGATATTGCCTGCTGGCCAATAAATAATAAAAAGCGCCGAAAGATTTTTCAGCAGAGTATGGCTGCCCGCTTTCAGCACGAGCGACAAGCGGGAGTCCTTTCTGGTGTTTGAAAATTCTCTTGTTCCCAAGTGCAACTTGGGAACAAGGGGGAATACCGATTCCTCGACTTCGCTCGGAATGACGGCTCTCTTGTGATGGAACTTCTATTTTAAGAATGAATCGCCTGGGCAATGGGCCGCGCAAAGGCTTCCAGCTTTTTGGTCAGATCCTTGTCGCGACCCCACTCCGCGATGCGGTTGACAATCGCGCTTCCGACCACGGCCCCGTCGGCCTGACGGGCAACGGCGTGTGCCTGTTCAGGCGTGGAAATGCCAAAGCCGACGCAAATGGGCAGCGAGGTATGCTTGCGCAGAAGATCAATCCGACCGCCGATGCTACCCGCCACGTGTTCCTGCATACCAGTAACACCTTCGCGTGAAATGTAATAAACAAACCCGGAAGCCTTTTCGATGATCTTGGGAATGCGATCGGCAGGGGTGGTCGGTGCCACAAGTGATATGCGGCGCAGGCTGCCATCGCCCAATCGTGTGCCTACCCCGGTCGTACCCTGCGATTCCTCGGGCGGCAAATCGAGCACAAGAACGCCATCCGCGCCAGCCTGATGGGCGTGCATGCAAAAACGCTCGATCCCGTAGGCGTAAATGAGGTTGAAATACATGTAGAGAACAATGGGAATCTGGGACTGCGCCCGCACGGCCTTAAGAATATCCATGATGCGTGGCGGCGTGGTTCCCGCCTCGAGCGCACGCTGGGCCGAGAGTTGATTAACGACACCGTCGGCGAGGGGATCGGAAAAGGGAACGCCCAGTTCCACAATATCGGCCCCGGCCCGCTCCAAGGCCCAAACCAGGTCGGGGGTGCGTTCGGGCGAGGGATCACCTGCTGTAATGTAGGCGACAAAGGCCTTTTGACCGCGCGCCTTCAATTCGCGGAACTTGCGATCAATACGATTTTTGGAATTCGAATTCATGGCCTGTCGATAAAAGCCCGGGCCGCTATGATGCGCAGACCCTCGAGAACGAGTAAAGGCCTGAGCACGACAGGAACATCGAGAGCGTTACGAAGGTAATGGGCATTCCCACCCGTGAGAAGAATGCGGGGCGGACGCCGTCCGGGCAAAGCCTCGCTTAACCGCGCGAGAATTTCTTTTACCCCGCCTTGGAAATTAAGCACAACCCCGGCGCGAATCGCCTCCTCGGTGGAACGGGCGAGATAATGCCGCGTGGGGCGCAGCTTCGTGGAGGGCAACTGGGCGGTGGCTCCGAGAAGCGCATCAAGCTGCGTTTGCAGGCCTGGCGCAATGACCCCGCCGCAAAGTCTTCCCCTGGCATCGAGAACCGTGAAGGCGGTTGCCGTGCCGCAGGTCACGGTGATGACCGGCCATTGTCCATCGGCATGTGCGGCCACGGCGGTGGCAAGACGGTCGGCCCCGATTTCAGCAGGATTGGGATAATTAAAACGAATCCCCAGGTCGGAAAAAGCGCCGCTAACGATATGCAGGCGTTCCACAAAATCCCGCCGGAAATAGGGGAGTATCCTCGGGACCACGGAAGCGAGAATCGTCAGATGCCGTGGAAATTTCAGGGAGAGCGAACGTATCCATGCGGGAGTGGCTTCTTTTGTGGCGATTTCACCGGCAGGGGAGATTTTTCCGCGAAGGCCAGCCGTCGCCCATTTGAGGCGCGTGCTGCCTGCGTCGATGAGGAGAAATTGAGATTTGGGCATATTCGTATGGCTAAGCCAGGGTTACGCGAACTTCTTCCACGCGATCAGGTTCGCAGATGACTTCGATATTCATGGGCGCGCAGCAGACTTCGCAATCCTCGATGGTCGTGTAGTCGCCCTGCGAGGTATCAGCCATCGTTGTGATGACTTCGCCGCAATGCGGGCATTGTACCTGAATTTCGACGAGCATGGCTGATTTTGCCGGAATTAACGGAATTGACGACTGAAAATGTGACTAAAATATTTTTGACTGATCCAGACTTATGTCTCCTCTTGTCATCCTGAGCGGAGCCGAGGCGAAAAGTGTTGGTCAAGCTTGCGGTTGACCCGAGGCGGAGTCGAAGGACATGGCGTGATAAACCAAACGTGAAGATGGCGTCGTCAAATTTTCAAACACCAGAAGGGACTCCCGCTTGTCGCTCGTGCTGTAAGCGGGCAGCCATACTCTGCTAAAAAACCTTTCTGCGCTTTTTATTATTTATCGGCTGGCAGGCAATATCCCTCGACTGCGGTTCGGGTTAACGATGCGCTTAAATAGACTTTCCGGCTCACCTCCGCTCGGGATGACGGAGTCCTGAGCCGTTGCTGCTACTGTCTTCAAAAAATATTTTAAAGATATTCGCGCGGTTTCCGAATCTGCTGCGTCTATGCAGGTGGATGCACCTTCGACATGCCGCAATTAACTGACACAATGTACCTTGTGACTTCGCCTCAACCAACTCCTCAATCCGTCGCAATCGACACTCCCCTCACGATGGATTCCGCCGAGCGGATCATGATCATGGAGGCGCTTGCTGGTGACGAGGAGGCATTCGAGACGGTTATCCGCATGTACAGCCGCCGGGTTTATGTCGTGGCCTACGCGATATTGCAGGATCAATCGGAAGCGGAGGACATCGTCCAGGACACTTTTCTCAAGGCGCACCAGATGGGCAGCAGCCTGCGCGAGCCTGAAAAATTTCCCGCATGGCTCCTGACCGTGACACGTAACGGCGCGCGGGATCGACTTCGACGTCGGCGTCCCCAGGCATCGAGTGATGCTTTCGACGCGATGGTCGATGACCGGGTCGCGACACCCGGCTCAGCCATGGAGCAGGAGGAATCCCAGGCGCATCTTCGCCGCGCGCTGGGAAAATTGCCGGAGGAACATCGCACCGCGCTGACGCTCCGCTACCTGGAGGGACTCGATTACCGGGCGATTGAAACAACAATGGGACTGAGCAACGGCGCGTTGCGCGGAATCCTGGGCCGCGCGCTGGGGACGTTGCGCCGCATGCCCGAACTCGAAAGAAGCACCCTATGAAAACGAATTCACCCCACGATCCACTCGACGATTTGATCGCCGCCGCCTTGCACGACGAACTGACGCCTGCGGAGCGGACACAACTTGATACCCGACTGAAAAACGATCCCGCCGCCCTTGCGGCTTACCGGAAAGCCCAACTTATGCATGACCTGCTCGCCAAAACGTATCTCGATGTCCAACCCGACTCGGCTTTTGAACAGCGGATGATCTCCGGGGTGCGCCGCAAAATTCAGCAGATGGAACAACACCGCGAGAGTGCGTGGGAGAGTCTTGTGATGTTATGGTTCGGCACGAGGCGATTCTTTGCCAGCCGTCGCTGGTGGCAATATGGCGTGGCGTTCGGGCTGATTGCCATCCTGGCCGTGGCCAGCTTTGAAATGGCTAGCGATCAAATCAAGAGCCAGTTTGCGGTCATGAGTGCTGATATTATGCAGGCGCAAAAACGGACATTCGTGGGGCACGACTCGGTACAAACTTTTGAAGAAGCTAAAAGAGAGGCCGCGAATACTGCCACCATGCGGGGTACCGAGGAGGTTCAAAATGGTGCACTGGTCACCAATGGCACTCCCACGTCCGGCGACACAGCTATGGTAGTAGATAATAACGAGCTGCCTAGAGAGGAAAATTTTCAAAAAAGCTTTGAAAAGGCCCAGTTATCTACGTCAGCAGTAGCCCATAATAATTTGAAAAAGTCTATCGATAGGGTCACTGAAGCATCGGTAGCAGACCTTCAAAAATACGCTGCTGGGGGTGCGGACGCCCCTCAATTCAATAATAATAGCTTTAATGTAAATGCTGCAAAGATTTCCATCGCCCAAACGTCACCTGCACCGCCGATGGCTACTCCACAAGGCCCCAGAGTTCTCGGTATTTTCGACCACTCAGTGGCTAGTACGAAAAATAAGTCATCAGCATGGGCTGGTATGCCTATTGAGGGATTAGCTTATAATTATCAGGCAACGCCACCTGCACAACCGATAGCCAGCACGAACGCATTACCACAAGGGGGCACTTTAAGGAGTCGCAACGATTCTATGGTAGGAAACGACTACTCGCCGAAAATAGCCGCCGCTTCCATCGTCAACCGCTCAGTGGCTAGTACACAAAATCAAGAATCATATAATGCTTTACGTGATAAGAGTGGTAACCCCGACGTCAATGGTACGAAATTTATAGCCTCCGCCGATCTCGTACCTGCTGCTCCAACTACTCCGGCACCCGTAAATTCTCCCACCAAAGCCGCAACCGATACCACCACCACCGAAGACCCGAGCCGCAAGCTGATCCGCAACGCCGAGTTGGAACTCGAAGTGAAGAGCTTCCAGATCGCGATGGACGAGATCGCGACGCTGACCAAGGCCGCGGGCGGTTACGTCGATACTAATAATTCGCAACGGGGCGGCAACGGCAAGTTGCAGGGCACCGTCGTGGTGAAGGTGTTGCCGAAAAATCTCGATGGTTTCCTGCTCCAACTGCGCGACCTGGGCCAGCTCAAGAACCAGATGATCAAGACCGATGACGTGACCAAGGCCTATTTCGACACGCAGGCGCGGCTCGATAACTCGCGCCGGATGGAGGCGCAGTTGCAGGACTTGCTCAAGCGCAGCAACGGCAAGGTCTCTGATCTGCTCGAAGTGGAGCGCGAACTGGGGCGGGTGCGCGGCCAGATCGAAGAGATGCAGGGTGACCTGAAGGTCTATGATTTCCAGGTGCAGTACGCGACGGTGACGATGCATGTGCGCGAGAAAGATCTCAACCAGGCGGCGGCTTACCTACTCAAGGAGCAGGATAATTTCTCGCTCTTCGCCACCAACGTCGAGGAGACCTTCCAACAGGCGCGCCACACAGCGGAGGACATGAAGGCCCAGATTCTCCAGGCCGACCTGCATCACAATTCGGACAGCGTGACCGCCGATATCCAGGTGATGGTTGCGCCCGACCAGATCGAGCCGTTTCTCACGCAGATCAGGACGCTGGGCCGGGTCGATAATTTCACGCGCCAGACGCAGCGCGTGGCGAAGGATGGCGGCGACAGCGATCAACCCGCCGACCAGACGTTGACCGAGAAGGACAAGGTGATGGTGAATCTTTCCATTCGCTCGGATGACGAGTCGCGCAAACAGGTGGCGATGACCGTGGTGACGTTGAAGGTTGATGAAGCACTGGAGA
>Ga0206928_1022_pt1 | contig 50613 bp, 36 predicted proteins | sample Alteio_BWOrgHeat_21_FD_152941 | JGI IMG/M metagenome (GOLD analysis project Ga0206928, IMG submission 152941) | Enriched cells from forest soil in Barre Woods Harvard Forest LTER site, Petersham, Massachusetts, United States -... | ecosystem: Environmental > Terrestrial > Soil > Temperate forest >... | reverse complement strand
ACCGCCCGGCGCCTGAGGGGAACCGGATTCGGACAGTGGCTCGGGTTTGGCAGCCATGAGAGAAGCAACGGACGAAACTTGCGGCTGATTATCTCGTACCGGCGCGCCGGAGGGAAGGGCAAAAATCGGCCCGGCGACTTTACTTTTTCAGGCTTTCAAGGTACTTCCAGAACGATTGGTGCTGCTCGATCAGGGTTTCCTCGGTGAAGGGTAGTTTGAAGCGGAAGACAAAATCGGCCAGCGAATGGTGATGCAGGATGTAGTGGGTGAACAGGGTTTCCGCGGAGATTTCAAAGTAAACCCGGAATTCGCCGGCGCGCAAGCGGTGGTAGGTCTTGCCCGCGCGGGTGAAACGCCCCATCTCCTCGGCGCCGCTGGCCAGGTCTTCGGCCCGGATGGCGCTGAGTTTTTCCATCAAGTCGAGTTGCGTGATTTTGGGCAGCTTCTTTAACTCGGCGATGGCTTGATCGCTGAAATTCAGTTGAAACACGGCAGGGCTGGCCGCAGGCGACGGCATCTCTGCGTTCCTATCGGCTGGGCGGGCCGCCGCAACGCAATTATTACAATGCCGCCCAGTTTGGGCCTTGGCGGACGCGCCTAGCCGCCTACGCTGTCCACCGATGGCCTCCTCCAGCCCACCGGAATCGCGCCGTTCGCCGAGCTTCCCGGAAGCCGCCCGGTTCTGGCTGAAATTGGGGTTCCTCAACTTCGGCGGGCCGGCGGGGCAAATCGCCTTGATGCATCGGGAGGTGGTGGAAAAGCGTCGCTGGGTGGACGAACCCCACTTTCTTGACGCGTTGAATTTTTGCATGTTGTTGCCGGGGCCGGAGGCGCAGCAGTTGGCCACCTATCTGGGCTGGCTGCTGCATCGGGTTCGCGGCGGGCTGGTCGCGGGCGTGCTGTTTGTACTCCCGGCGGCGATATTGTTGTGGGGGTTGAGTTGGACTTACATGGAATATGGACAGGTGGCGTGGCTGGCGGCCGTATTTCGGGGCTTGCAGGCGTGCGTGCTGGCCATGATTGCCGCCGCGCTGCTGCGCCTCGGGCGGCGTGTGTTGCACAGCGCCTTTCATTGGGTGATGGCGGTGTGGGCCTTTGTCGCGATTGAATTCCTGGCGGCGCCGTTTCCCTTATTAATTGCCAGCGTGGCGCTCGTTTCATGGCTGGCTGGACGGTGGCGGCCCGCAGGGTTTTCCCTTCACCAAGCAGCGACGATGGACGGAATGGCCCAGCTGGTTGGCGCACCCATGCGCGGACGGTCCTTGAAGACAGGGTTAATCTGCCTGACGGTTTGGTGGCTGCCGCTGCTTTTAGTCGGCACGGCCCTCGGCTGGCAATCGGTATGGTGGCAGCAAGGCTGGTTCTTTAGCCAGGCCGCACTGGTGACTTTCGGTGGCGCGTACGCCGTGCTGCCGTATGTAGCACAGCAGGCGGTGACTCACTTCGGCTGGCTCACGCTGCCGCAAATGATGAGTGGGCTGGCGCTGGCCGAGACCACGCCCGGGCCGCTCATTATCGTGCTCGAGTTTGTGGGTTTTGTGGGCGCATGGCAACATCCGGGTTCGCTTGCACCCTTGGCGGCGGCCACGCTTGGAGCTGTGGTGACGGTGTGGGCGACTTTTGCGCCATCATTTTTGTTTATTTTCCTGGGTGCGCCCTATGTCGAGCGGTTGCGTCGGCAGGCCCTGTTGCAAGCGGCTCTGTCTGGCGTGACGGCGGCAGTGGTGGGCGTGATTCTACATCTCGGTGTGTGGTTCGGACTGCATACTTGGTGGCCTCCCGCGGGGGGATTGGATCTTTATGCGGTGGGCATTACCGCGGCGGCCTTCGTCGCGCTCCAATGGGGCAAATGGGATCTGGGCTGGGTGGTTGCGCTCGGTGCGGTCGCCGGCCTCGGCGGGCATTGGCTGGGCGGGTGGTGAAGGCAGAAGGCAGAAGGCAGAAGGCAGAAGGCAGAAGGCAGAAGGCAGAAGGCAGAAGGCAGAAGGCAGAAGGCAGAAAATTATAATAGGCTTGACATCCACGAGTGTAAAAATAACAAAGTAAAATCGTACTGCGGCATTGAGCGATTTTCAATGCCGCAGTACGATTTTTGGAATGGGCCATGACTTTAAGAGGAGATTTTTTTTGGCAAGGTGGAGACACCGGCAGGTGAATGGATTTCGGCCTAAGTCGCGGATGGCGGCGCTGATTCCATGGACGGCGTGTTTTTTGCATCGGCATCGGGGCGGCAGTGGACAGCATGGTGGGCGATGCCATTGAATCGCTTGAGCGTGGCCGACCATCCCGCCGCCTTGTGGGCGAACGTGGTGGAGCCGTGGCTGCGTGCCCACGGCGCGGCGTGGCGCGAGCGGCCCGCCATCCTCACGCCGAACACCGCTTGGGCGGCGGCGTTGAAGGCGCAGGCGGTCGCGGCAAATTTGCCGGCCCTCGGCGTGGCGTGGTTCACCCCGGGCCGCTGGCGGGCGCAGGCTCTGCGCGCGGGCAATCTTCCCCTCAAGGTGGCTTTGCGCGAAGACCTGCATCTCCTTGTGGAATTGGCCGCGGCGCAATTGCCTGGCAATCCGCTGGCCCGGGCTTACGGGCCCGATCCCGCCCCTTTTCAGGCCCTGCTCGATACCCTCGATGGGGCCGGCTGGAGCGGCACCGAACTGGCCGATCCCGCCGCGCGCGAATTGGCCGCCGCCGTCATCGCCTTGCGCAAACAAGCCGGATGGGTTACCGCCGCCGAGGCCGATCGGGCCTTGCGCGAGGCCGCGATTCCACTCATGGGCGAACGCTTGCTGGCCGTCGGCTTTGGGCCGGGTGATTGGGCCCTGCGACCCTTACTGGAGGCCGCCGCGCGCGCTTACGCGCAGGTGGAATTTGCTTTTGACGTGGTGGATTATGAAGAAACCGCGGCGGCCACGTGGGTCGGCACCTGGGAAGAAACAGGCGTAAACGCGGAGTGGATTGAATTACCGGAAGCTCCGGCACCCTTTGCGCCTTTGGCTTTGGCCTTTCTCGAAAAAAAAACGCAGCCCGAGAACCAGATCGATTGAAACTGAACCAGGGGAAACGATTCGGCCCCAAATCTGGCTGGCCGACGATTTGCAGGCGGAAGCCGACATCGTCGTGGCGCAGGCGCTCGCATTTTTGAGCGCGACAAAAACACCGGCCCGCGTGGGCTTGGTCGTCGGGCCCATCAACAGTCCACTCGCGCGCGAAGTGGCCGCGCGGCTGGCCGGCCTAAATTTACCCTATCACGATGCCCTCGGCTATCAACCGGGGCAGGGGCCGGCGCAAACGTTGTTCGAAGCATGGCTCGACTGGCAGGAAAACGGCCGCCTGGTTCATTTAACCACTTGGGCGCGCATTGCCCGGCAGCATGGACTTATTTCGGTACACGACGCGGACGCTGCTGAACGCGCCTGGCAGGACGCCGCTGCAACCACGTGGTCGGACGAGCCGGAAGTGCTGGCGGCTTGGCTGCCCCATGCGGGAACGAACGGCGCGGTCGCCCTTCAGTTTATGGGCGAATGGCCGCGCTTGCCGGCGACGGCCTCATGGGATGAGTGGATAAGAATTATTTCGAGTGTCGCCGAGCGTCTGCATTGGCCGGATCCGCCAGAATCTTTAGATGAATGCGCGGAAGCCTGGACTGCCTTTCGGGGCACGGCGTTGCCACGCGCCGCGGCCCTGCGCTGGGTGCGGGCCGTCACCCGGCTGCCCGGGCGCACCCGCGACGAACGCGGCCGCGAACCGTTTGCGCCGCTGCAAATCGTGGCTGCCGCCAGCGCCGCCGCGCTGCCCTGGACACACCTGGTCCTGGGCGGATTGCAGCACGGTGAATGGCCTGCGGACGACGAGGACTCGCCGCTCTTGGACGAAGCGTGTTTGGCTTTTTTAAACAACCAAGTTTTGCAGCAAGGCTCACAGGGCGAAGGCCATCGCAGCATTGCGCCGGGACATGGTTGGTTGCCGCCGGCGGCGGAACGGCACCGGCTGGCCCGCGCGGCCTTCGCGCGCTTGTTGAGTCTCCCCACCGAAGGCCTGGCCCTGACCAGTCGGCGCACGGACCCGGCCTCCGGGCGGCCCGCGCGGCAATCCGAATATTTTTGGACGGCCGCGGCGCAGGCCCTCGGGCGATTGCCCACGGATGCCGATTGGGAGCAACGCGCCGGGCAAACCCGCCAAGCGCAAATCCAAGTTCAGGCGGTCATTTCTCCAGCGGAAGATTTTTCCGCCGATGGAACCGAGCTTGCTGCGCCTGCCCGCGCCTATGCGGCGCGGCGCGCGCCGACAAAGGTGTTCGATGAGTTTTCCTTTTGCCTGTCGCGTCCATCATCGGCGCCACTGGTATTATCCTGCCGCGCCTGGGAATACGCGCTCACGAAACCCGGCGCGGCGTGGTTTAAATATCTGCTCGGGGTGGAGCCGCGGTGGGACCCGGCCACCGACGACCCGCGGTCGCGCAGCGTGGGATTATGGGCGCATGCGTGGGTGCGGCCCGGCCCGGAAACGGGACCGACCGCGCCCTCGCTGCCGTTGCCGGAGCGCGCCCTCTGGCAAAAACTCGCCCGCGCCCGTGCCGACGACGCTCGCACGCAAATAATCGCGACATATGCCGCCGCCGGAAAAATTTTACCCGAAGCGTGGATGGACGCCTGGACCACCGCCCATCGCGTGGCCCAGGAATGGATTGATGCGCTCGCAGGCACGGACGGCTGGTCGCAGGCATTGGCCGAGGCGACGCTGCCTCTAGGGCTGAAGGGCGCTTTGCCGCAGACAGACACCGAGTTTGCGTTGCGCGGGCGGCTCGATTTGGTGCTGTGCAATCGGCCCGCGCAAGTCGTCCCGGAAAATCTGCGCGGCGCGCGCGCGTGGCTGATTGATTTCAAATCCGGCGGTGACCGTCCCTTGGGCCTCACGCGCTTGGCTCGCGGCGAGGGCCTGCAACTGGCGTTATACGCGCTGGCCTTGCGCGCGCTGGGCGCAGAGGGCGTGGCCATGACCACACTCACGCGCGAAGCCGCCGCCGAGACCCAATTGACCGGCGCGGACTTGGACGCGGACGCCCTCACCGGCATGTGGCGCACGCTGGCCGAATTCTCCAGCGCGGGCTGCTGGGGCGAATTTCACGATTTGACGGATGCGCACGACCGGCCCGGCGACTACCCGCTGGCCACCCTGCCCGTGGCGGGCGAAATTTTGCGGGAAAAATGGGCGCTCACGCATCCGCACTGGAAACGCTGAAATTTTTCATGACGCCAGCCGACCAACCAGCGCGCGATCGCTTTGCCCGGGAAACGGGGCAAAACTTTTCCGTCATCGCGCCCGCTGGTGTCGGCAAGACGACCGCCATCGCCGCGCGCGTGGTCGCCTTGGCGCGGGACGACGTGCGGCGCACAGACGCCGGCCAGCGGCCGCGCCTGCCCAAACTCGTGGTGGTGACTTATACCCGCAAAGCGGCGGACGATATTCGCGATCGGGCGCGGCGGAAATTGATTGAGGCTGGATTGCCGGCGCGGGTGCTCGGCTGGTTCAACCAGGCGTTCTTCGGCACCATTCACAGTTTCTGTCTGGAATTATTGCGACGCTTCGGCCCGCTGGCCGGTTGGCCCACGCGGTTCAGCATCGAGCGGGACGACACGGCGACGTGGCTGGCTTTTCAGCGCGCCACAGCGGACGTCGCCGCATTTTTGCCGGAAAACACGCGGACCGCCTGGCGGCAATTTGGCGATGCAGACGCGATCTGGACACTGGCCAAAACGAAAGCGTTTGCGTGGCCGCGACCGCCGCCACCGGGGCCGGGCCCGGGCGTGTTTTTGGATGGCATCATGGCCTATGCGCCGAAAATTAAAAATCAGAAAACGCTGCGCAATGTTGCGCAGGCGCAAGCCCGGCTGGCCCGCTGGCGCGAGGCCGCGGCGGCGGGTGAACGCGGGCTGGGCGTGCCGGCGGTGGGGCACGGCGGGAAGGAATTTATCGCGGAATGGGATGCGGCCCTGCAGCCGTTGCGCGCCTGGCTTGCGGAAGCCGCGGCCCACGCGGCGGCGGGATTAGCGGAGGCCTATGCGAAGGAAAAAGAAACCTCGGGCCGGCTGGCCTATGATGATTTTGTGCGGCTGGCCGGACAATTGTTGCGTGAGTCAGCCTTGGCCGAGCGCATTCGCGCCGAGGGGTTTTCCGTGCTGCTCGACGAGGCGCAGGACACCGACCCGGGGCAATTCGCGGTCTTGCTCGGGGTGACGCAACCGGTCGGCGCGCCGGGTTTGTGGGCGGAAGGCGAGGGCGATCCGCCGGCGCCGGGCCGCTTCTCGATGGTGGGCGATCCGCAGCAATCCATTTACGAGCGCGCCGAGGTCGGCACCTATCTGGAACTGCATCAGCGCTTGCGGGCCGGCGGAATCGCGGACGAATTGACGCTCTCCGTCACGATGCGCTGCGATCACGCCGTGGTGGAAGGCGTGAACACCGTGTTTCCCGTCTTACTGAACGGACGGCAGGGGCAGGCGACTTTTGTGCCTTTGCAGGCACGCCCCAACGCCGGAGCCGGTCGCATTGGCCGTCTCACTTGGCCGTGCCCTGCGAATTTCCCTGCGAAACCCAAGGCGGAGGAGCGCACGCGGGCCGAGGCGGGAATGTTAGCGCAGCGGCTCGCGGAAATCGGGCCCGTAGGCGTGGGTGTGGAAGATTGGTCGCAGGTGGCGATTCTGGCGCCGCGGCGGGCCTGGCTTGGCGCCTTGGCGGTAAAGCTGCGCGAGGCCGGGCTGCTCGCGCAACTTCATCTCGGCGAACGTGCCCCCGGCGCGGAACCGGCACGCGCCTGGCTCGCGGCGCTCCTCGCAGTGATGGCCGATCCCGGCGACGTTTTTGAAATCGCCGGTGTGCTGCGCGAAATTTTTGGCCTTTCTGACGACGCGCTTTATCGCTGGTGTCAGCCGAACGGCATGAAACCGCGAAGTGGCGCGGGGCATCCATTATCCCTTCAGCATCCACCCATTTCCTCCTCCGCGCCCGTAGCAGCGGCCTTGGGGCAATTGCATGCCTGGCGTGCGTCCGCGCGCGGCCAGCCGTTGCGTGATGCGGTGACATCGCTCGTCCGCCAAAGCCGGCTCGCGGAGCGCCTGGCCCGGCTGCCCGACGCGCCCGCGCCGGACACGTACGAAAAGGCGCTGGAAGCCTTGTTGAATCAAGCCACCATGGCGGAGGCGCGGGGCGATGCGCTGGCGCAATTCGCGCAGGCCTTGCGCGCCGGCCCCGAAGAGGCCATCGACCCCGTGGCGCGGCCCGGCGAATTGCAATTGTTGACGTGTCATAAAGCCAAGGGCCTGGAGTGGGATGTCGTCGTGCTCTTCGGCCTTTTTCGCGAACCCGGTTTCGCCACGCCCGAATATCCGCGCTGGCTGCCGCCGGTCCAGCCGGGCTCGCCGCCGGTGTGTCTCTACGACAAGGCGCAGGCGCGGCCGACCCCGGGACGGGCAACCGACGCCCGCCAGGCGGAATTCGAGCGACTATCTTATGTGGCGACCACGCGACCGCGGCATGCGCTGATTTTTTCCGACGCCGAGGCGCTGGGCAGCGAAGAGGATTCGCTGGCGGATCGGCTGGGCTGGCTGCCCGATGGCGCCGCGCGGGCGTGGTGGGAGCAGTTGCCGGAATGGGGCCATGGGCAAACCGGCGCAAAAATTGCGGTAAACAAAAATCAAGCCGGCCCGGACCAGCTCAAAGCTCACGCGGGTTGGCCGGGTGCGTCGCTGGCTGTTCCGGGAGCGGAGGCGATGGCGCGCGCGCGCGCCTTGATTCGACGGGTGCGGCCCAGCACGCTGGCCCAGCATGGCATCGCGCGAACGCCCGAGCGGGCCGAGCCGGATTTGCAAGCACCGCCGGATTATCCCGAAGAGCAACCGCCCGCCGCGGGCGCGACCGATTACGGAAATTGGTGGCACGGGCTGATGGAGCACACGCCGTGGGCCGCCGGGCCGGTGGCGTGGTCGGCGCATTGGGAGAAACAATTCGACCACGCGCCCGACCCGGCGCGCGCGCGCGCGGAAGCCGCGAAATTGCTGGCGTCGCCGCTCGCGGCCCAACTGGCGGCGACGACTTGGGAAGTGGCGACCGAGCTGCCTTTTCTCTGGGCCGAACCGGACGGCGCGCGGGCTTTCGACGGCTACATCGACTTCGTGGCGTGGAACGCGGCGGCGAACCGGTGGCTGGTGGTGGATTGGAAAACGGATCACACGGAAGGCGATGCCGCGGCGGAATTGCGCGCGCGGTACGGGCCGCAAGTGGCGGTTTACGCGCGGGCGCTGGGGACGGTGTACGGCGCGCCCGTCACCGCGTTTTTATACGGGACCCGCACGGGTATTTTGGTGGAAGTTCAGGCCTAAAAAGTTACGGCGGTTTTCGCTGGGTCGATGGCCCGGTGGCGTGCGGCGAGAAAAGGATTTCAACTAAAACGCGCTCATTCAGTAACGAGGCCAATTATAAAAAGGCCTGTCCCTCCAAGGGATGGAATGACGCATTTTCTTTGTGCGGTTGGCCGTTCGGCGGCTACTATGAGGTAAACCAACCATGATTACCGACGGCGAACTTTTGCGCGAATACTGTGACGAGGGCTCCGAGGAGTCCTTTGCCGAAGTGGTCGGGCGTTACGTGGATCTGGTCTATTCCGTCACTCTGCGGCTGGTGGGGGGTGACCGGCATTTGGCGGAGGACGTGACGCAACGCACTTTTTTGGCCTTGGCGCAACAGGCGGACGGGCTGTCGGCCCGCGCCACGCTGGCGGGCTGGTTGCACATCACCGCCCGCAATGTGGCGGTGGACACCGTGCGCCGCGAGCGTCGCCGGCAAAACCGCGAACAGGAGGCCTGTATCATGAATGAACTTCCCACCGCCCCGGATTTACCGTGGGAGCAGTTGCGGCCCGTGCTTGATGAGGCCGTGGCCAGCCTGCGGGAGCGCGACCGCGATGCCGTCGTCCAGCGTTTTTTCCAAGGCAAGAGCCATCGTGAAATCGGCGTCACGCTGGGCCTGAATGAAAATGCCGCGCGGATGCGCGTGGACCGGGCGCTGGATAAACTGCGCGGATATTTCTCCCGGCGCGGCGTCACGGTGTCGTCGGCCTTGCTGGCCACGGCCATCACGGCGAATTCCGTGCAGGCGGCCCCGGCGGGCCTGGCGGCGAGCGTGGCGGGGGCTTCCCTCGCCGGCGCGGAAAGCGCCACCGGCTCAATGCTGAAAATTTTGTCGTTATCCATGAAAGCCAAACTGGCGGTGGCGGCAGCGGTGTTGATCACGGGCGCGACGGTCATCACCGTGGCCCAACAGCGCGAGATTACGCGCTTGCGCACAGCGCTGGCGTCGGTCCCGCCGGCCAAGGCAGAAAGGAATCCGCCTGCGCCCCTCCGGCCGGTGCCGGATTTGACCCGGATTCTCGGCGAGCAAAATCGCCTGGGGGCCGTGGAAGTTTTGCGCCAACTGCTGCCCGTGGTGGATGCGGTTTCGCCGGCGGACATGGAGGGCGTCCTGACCGCGATGAAGGCGCTGCCCAGGACGGAAGGCTGCAAACTGGCGCGGCGTTTGTTGCTGGCCCGCTGGGCGGAAGCGAATCCCGGCGCCGCGGTGGCCTGGGCGGCAGCCCAAGCCAACGACCCCGATCGGGCCGATTATTTGTCGGTCACATTGGACACTTGGGCCACCAAAGACATGCCGGCGGCGCTGGCCGCCACCGAACACATGGACGATCCGACGGCGCGCGGGGCCATCGAGGCGGACTTGCTGGCGCGTTTCGCGGAGAGCGATCCCCGCGCCGCGCTCGACACCCTGGCGAATTTGCCGCTCGGCCAGCGGACGATGGATTTGTACCGGGTGGTTTTCCAAGGCTGGGCGCAAAAAGATATTTCAAACGCGGCCGCTGCCGCGATGAATATGCCGGCCAGCCAAGCGCGGGAAACCGCGATCGGGACGGTGGCGTCCGCCTGGGGCCGGCGGGATCCGGCCAGTGCCCTGGCGTGGGCCAATGCCTTTCCCACCGGCAACACGCGCACCACCGCGGTCGCCGCCGCCGTGGCGGCTTGGTCGGGCACGGACCCAGTGGCGGCCGCCGCCTATTTCGACAACCTGCCCGCGGGCCCGATGCGCAACAAACTTGTGGCCACGTTGGCGGCGAATTGGGCGGCGCAAGACCCGAAGGCGGCGCTGGCGTGGGTCAACCGGGTGGCCAACGGCCAGGTGCAGGACGTGGCGGTCGCCGGCATTTTGGCGAAAATGAGCCAGACGGATCCGGTGGGCGCGGCGGCGTATCTGGCCCAGGTGGCGGTGGCCAGCCTGCGCGACGTGGCCTTGCCGCAACTGGCGGCGGCGTGGGCGAAACTGGATTTGCCCGCCGCGCTCGCCTGGGTGCAGTCCCTGCCCGGCACCGACGCCGGGCGCGCGCAGGCCTATCAAAATGTATTAAGCAACTGGGTGCAAACGGACCCCGCCGGCGCAGCGGCCTATCTGCAAACAATTCCCACCGATCCCAATTTCAAGGCGTTGACCGGCCAGTTGGCCAAGTCCTGGGCCGCTGCGGATCCGCAAGCGGCTCTCGTTTGGGTGGAGGCGCTGCCGGCGGGTGACGCGCAGGACAATGCCCTGAGCACGGTCATCGCGAGCTTCATCGCCATTGATCCGCAGTCGGCGTGGGACTACGCGGCGGCGCTGCCGGATGACAACAGCGGCAGCAAGAATCGCACGAAGGCGGAAAGCATGGTGGTCGAAATCTGGAGCGAGCAGGATCCCGCGCGGGCCGCCGACTGGCTGGCCACCATTCCGGTGGGCAACAATTCCGGCGCGGCCATTGCGACGGGTGTCGTGGCCGCGAACTGGCTCAAGCAGGACCCCGCGGCCGCCACGAAATGGATTGAAGGTCTTCCGGAGAACAACGCGCGCGACCGCGCCATCGGCGAACTGGTGCGCATCGAAGGGAAAAACGATTTTCCCACCGCCTACCGGTGGGCGCGCGCCATCGGCGTGCAAGGCCTGCGGGCGCCCACGATCAACATTATTGTCCAGCAATGGGCCCGGAGCGATCCCGCCGCCGCGACGGCGGCGGTGGAGGCGGATGATTTCGGCGCCGGCGTGCGCAAGCAGCAACTGTTGAACATGATCAAACAAAACTCGCCGGGCGCGCCCAGCGAGGCCGCGCCGGCGGCCACCCCCACCGCGTCAGCCCCCTGATCCACCAGCCACCGGCATCACTTGCTTCCCGGCGATCATGGCCTTAGGACAAACTACCGGAACCGATGTTGAAACCCCTTCGATTGTGAGAAAATTTTTTTCCATCCTGTGCAGTTTATACCTGATCTTGTTCCTGGCCGACGCCGGGATGTCGCTGGTGGATGACAGTTTTCGGCTGGCGTTGAACATGGCGCCGCTGGCTTTGCCGCGGGGCCTGACGAGCCTGTTGCTGTTCCTGAGCTGGCCGGTGATGTATGGGTTGATGGGGCTGACGCCGCTGATTCCCAAGCGCTGGTTTGTGCCCGTCATGCTCTTCATGCCGTTGTCGCTCGCCGCGGCGCTGCTGCCGGCGATTTATTTTTATGACCAAAACCGGATGATTTCCTGGGTGGTTTCGGCAATCGAGGCGGCCCTGGCGCTGTGGGCGCTGCGGCAGGTGGTGGGCCGGATCGCGTGGCGCTGGCCGCTGGTGCGGGAGGAGCAGTTGGGTGCGCGAATTTTTCGTTGGCAAAACACGCTGGGCTTTGCGGCGGCGAATCTTTTTGTCCTGCTGCCCCTCTTGCTGGCCTATGCCGCCATTTGCGCGGCGCTGGCGACGGACCATTTCAGCGCCGGCTTTGTGGCGCTGCGACCGGGCGGACTGACGATGCGGGCCAAGCGCTATGTGCGCAGCGACGGCAAAACCGTCGAATTGATGCCGATGATCCACATGGCCGACGCGGATTTTTACAAGCAAGTGTGGAAAACCTTCCCGGCGAGCGCGGCCATTTTGGAGGAAGGCGTGACCGACCAGCAGCACCTCCTGCAAACCCATCTCAGTTACCAGCATGTGGCCACGTCCCTTGGGCTGGCCGATCAAAAAGAGACCTTCAGTGTGCCGGACAAACGGGCCCGGTACGCCGACGTGGACATGGACCAATTTTCACCGCCAACCATCAGCTTTCTCAATCTCGTCGCGCAGCTTTACGCCGGCAATTTGACCGTGCCCATGCTTTTGCCGCTGCTCCAGCAATCGTCCGATCCGCAATTCGCCGACCAGCTCTGGCAGGACATCCTCTTCAAGCGCAATGCGCATCTGACCCGCGAGATCCAAACGGAACTGGGGCGGTCGGATTATGTGGTGGTTCCCTGGGGCGCCTTGCACTTGCCGGGCATCGCCGCTGAATTGGAAAAGGCCGGCTTTCACCTGGACCAAACGCAAGAATTCCAGGCGGTTCATTTCAACACGATTTGGCGCGGCCTGACCACGCCGCAGGCGGCGCGCGTCGCGGACAGGCAAGCCGCGGACTATGTAGCCACGGCCAAGACCAAATATGACCAGGACGATTACGCCGGGGCCATCGCCAACAGCACCAAAGCCTTGGACCTCGACCCAAAGAACGCGCTGGCCTACGCCTATCGCGGCATGGCGAGGGACGATCTGCGGGATTTTGACGGCGCCATCGCCGATTACACAAAAGCGTTGGCATTGGAACCGGCGGACGCGACTCATTTGCATCTCCGGGCCGTGGCCGAGAAGCATAAAAAGGACGTTGCCGCGGCGATGGCAGATTTCGATCGCCATATTGCGCTCGAGCCGGCCGATCCCGACGGCTACGAGTGGCGTGGCGCCATGAAGAAACTGCAAGGCAATTACGACGGCGCCCTGGCCGATTACGCCAAGGCGATTGAACTCGACCCGAAAAATCAGCTGGCCTACGGCGAGCGCGGCTCGGCCAAGGATGAACACGGTGACTATGCCGGCGCCATTGCCGACTATACGAAGGCCATCGAGCTCGACCCCTCCAAAGCTGGTGCGGTGTATCTCTATCGTGCCGTCGCCCGGCAGATCCAAGGCGATTGGGAGGGTGCATTGGCGGACTACGATCAGGGGATGAAATTGGAGCCCAACACCTGGATGTGGACACGGCGCCAGCTCCTTCTCGCGCAACAGGGGCGGGCGGCGGCGGATTTTGACTCTGCCGGAATGACTTGGGACGACGGCTGGACGAAGACGCTCGGCCTCTATGTGGACGGCAAGATAGATGAAGCTGCGTTGCTCTTGGCAGTGGAAGAAAAAGAAACCACGCCGGTGGCCGACCGACAGTGTAGTGCATTTTATGCCATCGGTATGCGGCGCCTCAGCCGGGGTGACTTGGCTGGAGCGAAAGATTTTTTCCAAAAAGCCATGGCGACTGGAGTGAGCGCCGACGACGATTATCATCTCGCCCGCGCCGAACTCGCGCGCCTGAACGCGCAACCGTGAACCGCTGATGAATGCCCTGCCGCCATTTATTTTCACCCTACTCGGCACCACCACGGACGCGGTGGCGGCGGACCTTCCGGTGTCCGTGCCGGCAAAAACGGTCAAGCCCAACCAGAGACGGCGTTTTTGGATAATGCTGATCGGCGGCACAACCCTCGGCAGCATCCTTGGTGCGCTGGTATCGGCGGGCATAAATCCCTTGCCGCTGCTCGTTTTCGCGCTGGTCGGCGGCAGCCTGTGTGTGTCCGCGTATCGGACATTGACGGCGGATCGGGGAAAAGTGCTCGACGTCATCCGGGCCTGGCAATGGCGCTACTTGCCGGGCACCCTCGCATCACTGGCGGGAGTCATCGGCATGGTGCTCCTCCTGGAATGGCTGTTGCCGTGGACGCAATGGGGTTGGTTCTCGGCCATAGGCGGCATCGGCAATCCCGTTTTGGGGGAAGCCGATTTGGGTGACGGGCCGCAGGCGCTGGCCATCAGTGCCGCGCTGGCGGTGGGTTTCCCGATCATCTTTGCCGTGGCGGCGATTCGCGAGGCGCGCTCGGAGGAAGAATCTTTTCGCAAGGGCAATCAGACGCACACGCTCGGACGGCGGCTGCGCCGGTCGATTTGGTTTGGCTTGATTCACTGCATCATCGGCATTCCCCTCAGCGCGGGCCTGGCGCTGACCGTGATGGGGCTGTGGTTCGACTATGTTTATCAACGCGGCTTCACGCGGGCTTTGGCCGGCGGTGCGACCACGGAATTGGCCGAGGAGGCCGGCGTGAATGTTGCGTCCGCCCAACACGCCGCGATCAATCTCTTTATCATCGGCATCGTTGGATTGGCGCTGCTGGACGTAATTTAACCCCCAAGGACGGCCCTTCATGGATGACCCCTCCAATGTCGCACCGACGCAACGCCGCCCCGCCAGCACCGCCAGTGTCGGCCGCGCCGGCATCGGGTTTGGATGTGCCCTGGCCATTTGCATTTCCTGGAGCGTGAACAAGTCCATCGTTTGGGCCATCATCCAAGGATGTTGCGGCTGGTTTTACGTCATTTATTACGCGCTCAAAAATAATCCGCCCTAGTCACGGAACCAACCAAGCTTTTAACCCCTCCTTATTCCCCATGGCTACCACCGCGAATCACACTCCGCTCCTTATCTTTTTGGCGTTCATGGGCTACTCCGTGTACCGCCGCATCCGGCGCAATTTTGGCCGGGTGGCGCTGCGTCCGACCGCGATGGCGGGCCGCATCACCCTCTTTGTCGTCATCACGATGGTGATATTGTTCGCCGCTCTCTTTATGGATGGCGCGGTCCTCGCGGCCTTGCTGGGAGGTCTGGTGGCGGGCGGAGTCGTGGGGATAGTGGGGCTGCGACTGACGCAAATTGAGGTGACCCCGGCCGGTGCATTTTATCTGCCGAATAAATACCTCGGCACCGGCATTTCGCTCCTGTTTGTCGGACGGCTGGCGTACCGGTTTGTCGTGCTGGGTATGACCGATGAGGCGCTGAGCCAACCGCCGACGGTGGGCCAAAACGCGGTGACCTTTTTTATGTTTGGCGTCCTGGCCTGTTACTATATCGTATATTTTTTCGGTTTGATGATACGCAACCGGAAACTGACTTTGGCCGCCAAAATCCCGCCACCCCTGCCGCCGCCGCCGCCGGCGATGGCTGCGGCGGCGGCCATTCCACCGCCACCCTTACCAGCGGCGGAAAATAAAACCACCCTTTAACAACACCTTAAAATGAAAACCTCACCTAAAATGTTAGTCCTGGCCGCGGCGGTTTTTGCGGCGGGCATGGCCGTCAGTTATTGGGTTTATCCCGGGCACGCGCCCGCGCTGGCGGTGAAAGCCTTTCACAAGCCCGCCAGCGCCAATGCCGCTGCCGGAGGCAAGATCGTTCCCGTCCACGTGGCGTGGGATCCCGCCGGGGCGGTCGCGGAATTGTTGAAAAAATACCATGGCGGGGAACGCCTTGCGGCGGTGGTGAAATTGGTGGAGTCCACGCCGGTGGGCGACTTGGCGAGCCTGCTGGATGCGGCGGACAGTTGTCCGGACTACAGCGTCCGCCAACTGGTGACGGATTTGGCCAACGCCAAATGGGTGCCAACGGATCCGCAGGCGGCGCTGGCCTACGCTTATGCGAAAGCGCTGCGCGGGGGCCGGGCCCAGGCGATGAACAGCGTCTTTGCGGCGTGGGCCGGCATTGACCCGCGCGCGGCCTTGGCGGCGGCGCTCAAGTTCGACCGGGCTTCGTTCCGCTCGGTGGCAGCGCTGCAAGTCATGGGGGCGTGGATTCAGGGTGACAAAGCGGCCGAGGCTTTGGCGGCGGCGCACAGCCTGCCTCCGAGCATCGCCAACGACAATTTCTGGCGGGATCTTTTCACCCATTGGTCCCAAGTGGCCCCGCTGTCGGCCTTGGCGGCGGTGGAGCAAATTGACAACGCGAAGCTGCGCCTGTCCATTCGCTCGACGGTACTGGCCAACCTGGCGGCCAGCGACCCGGTGCAGGCGCTGGCGATGTTGCGGGGTTTGCCGCCCGCGCAGCAGTCGGCCCAGCTTTATTCCGGCGTATTTTCCGCGTGGGCGCTGCAGGATTCGGCGGCGGCGCTGGCGGCGGTGGAACAATTGCCTGCGGGCCCCGCGCGCACGGCCGCGAGCGCGGCGGCCTTCGCCAGTTGGGCCGCGCAGGACCCGAAAGGGGCGCTCGATTATGTGCAGTCCATGCCGGTGGGCGCCGAGCGCACGCGCGCCCAGCGTTCCGCCCTCAGCAATCTGTCGCAACTCGATCCCGTCGCCGCGGGCGAATACTGGATGTCCATGCCGGCCGGCGCGGGCCGCAACGGCATGGTGGGCACCGTGGTCAGCAATTGGAGCGACACCGATCCCGCCGGGGCCCTCGCCTGGCTGGATCAAAACATCAAAGGCGCGCCATACGAAAATAATGTCCGCGGCGTGCTGGCCAAACTCAGCGAAACCGATCCGGTCGCCGCCCTGGACTATGTCTCGCATCTGCCGGAGGGGGCGAAGCGCGAAAACGATTACGGCGCCGCGCTCGCCGCCTACGCGAAAAGCGACCCGGCTTCGGCCATGGATTGGCTGAACAAGAGCCTGACCGGCGGCGAGCATGACGCGGTGTTGACCACCGTCATGCGGCAACTGGCCACCGACGATCCCGCCACCGCCGCTTCCTATTTCAGCCAAATGCCGCCGAGCCAGGCCCGCGACAATCTCACCGCCACCATCGCGGCCCAACTCGCCACGCAGGATACGCAAACCGCCCTCGATTGGGTGCAGAATCTGCCCACGGACACCACTGACGCCATTCGCATTCGCGCGCTGCAAAGCGTGGTCACCAATTGGTCCAGCGTCGATCCCGCCGCCGCCGCCGCATATGTGCAAGGCTTTGCCGATAATCCCGCCCTCAGCGGCATGATCGGTAGTGTGGCCATGGCGTGGTCGCAAAACGATCCTGCGGCGGCGCTGGCCTGGGCCGAATCACTGCCGGCGGGCGCGGTGCAAACCGCTGCGGTTAACACCGCCATTGGCCGGCTCGCGACAACGGATCCCGAAGCGGCATGGAGCTACGCGACCTCTGCCAACGTCAACAACGGCCCCACGCTCCGCTCCATCATTGACGGTTGGGCCAATCAAGATCCGGTCGCCGCCGCCCAGGCGGTCATGCAAATCAACATTCCCACCACCCGGGTGAATTCCATCGTCGATTTGGCCAACCGCTGGGTGCAGCAAGATCCGCCCGCGCTCGCCGCCTGGATGCAGACCCTGCCGGACGGCGAGGAGCGCGACGCCGCGGTGGCGCGTTACGTCGCCAGCCAGTCCTCTTATGATCCTGACACCGCCTACGCTTTGGCCGCCTCCATTGGGAACGCCGGGCGCCGCTTCAACCAAGTGCGCAACAGCCTGGAAGACATGGCCAAGAAGGACAAAGACAAAGCGCTCGCAACGCTTGAAACCGCCCAGGTCACGGATGCCCAGCGCAACACCATTCGCACCCAGATCAATAACAATGCCTCGTCGCCCTCGGCGCGGCAGGGCACGGGTGCCGCCGGCATTCTTGGCGGCATTACCATCAACCGGATTGGAGGCGTGACGACCATCACCGATGCCAATGGCCAAATCACCACCATCACGGGCCCGGGGGCCGAGTAGGCCGCATACTTCCTAGGGGGCGCGGTCGAGGCGCACCGGAAACGCTTTCGCGGGGATGGAAACGATGCTGGTGCCGCCGGTGATTTCCGGGGTTTTAGGCGTGCCATTGAGCTCGAGCACGGTGATGTCATTCGCGCCCTGCTTCAACCATTGGCGGGGAACAAAGAGCGAACCCAGGCCGCCGCGATCCCAGAAGCGGCCGAGGTTGTGGCCGTTGACCCACACGATGCCGAAACTCCAGTTGGTCAAGTTGAGGAAGCTGCCGCCCACCTTGTCCAAGTTAAATGTCGCATGATAAAACGTCGGGCCGGTCGGGGCGGCGGTGGAGGGCTTGAAACCATCGACACCGCGCGCATAAGGCAGGGAGTAGCTGTCCCAACCGGTGAGTTCCTGGCCGTCGAGCGTGGCGCCGCCCAGCAGGCCCTTGCGGGCGTATTGCTGGGTGCGGTCGCTGGTCACGACGCTGATGCGTCCGAGATTGTAAACGAGAATGTCGAGCGTCACCGGGCCGGTTTCGTTGAGCGCGACTTGGCTGCTCGCGGGCCCGAGGCCACGGAAAGCCTGCTGCACGGTCTTGCCATTGACCATGATGTAGGCGTAGTCCATGGCGTCCTTGATTTCGAGCGTGCCCTTGAGGCCGTTGGGGAATTGCTTGCGGTACAGCACGAAGCCGTAGTCCTGGTCCAGATTTTCCATCGACACCGGTTGCGGCGCGGTCGCGGTGGGCTGGGCGGGCAGGGTCGCGAGCAGGGGCTCCATCTGCGTGAATGTGATGGCCGGAATCTCAATGACCGCGGGATTCGCGGGCGGATCGGGCAGCTTGAGATTCAGACGAGTGCTGAGCAAATTGCGCAGGGCGGTGTATTTCTCCGTGGTGCGCCCGGCCTCGTCAATCGGCGCGGCGTAATCATAGCTGGTCTGCACGGGCAGGAAGAAATTGCTGCCGTTGTAGAAGCCGAAGTTGGTGCCGCCGAAGAACAGGTACAGGGTGAAGGAGTCCTGGTGATCAAGCAGATAGGTCACCCATTTGGTGATTTCTGGAATGGAACTGTTTTTGGTGGCGATGGGCTCGCTCCAACCGCTGAACCACGACGTGTAAACTTCCGGGACAAACACCGGATAGTCGCCGATGGCGGCTTTGCTGACGTTGTACATCGAGTCGTTGGCGAGGCCGTTGCGGGCCATCAGCACGCCGGGCATGCGGAAGGCGGGGTCGGCCCATTCGCCCGCGTGGGTGGGATTGCAGGTGAAGAGCTGGCAACTGAACCCGACTTGCTTGAAAATCTTTGCCAGCGCGTTCAGGTAATCATTGTTCGGCGGATCGGTGATGCCGATTTCATTGTCAATCTGCACCATCACCAGCGGTCCGCCCTTGGAGGCTTCGAGGTCGCCGACTTGCTGGTAAACCTGGGTCATGTACTTCGTGCACCAGTCGAGGAACTTCGGGTCGGCCGTGCGGATTTTCACGTCGGGCGATTTCAGCGTCCAATAGGGAATGCCGCCGTATTCGACCTCGGCGCAGCAATACGGGCCGGGCCGCAAAATCGCCCACAGGCCGTTGTCCTGGCAGAGCTTGAGCACGCGGCGCACGTCGTTCGCGCCGGTGAAATCGAATTTGCCCTCGTGGCCTTCCACCTGATTCCAGAATAGGTAAAAGCTGACGGCGTTAAAACCCATGGCCTTGGCCTGCTTGATCCGCGTCTCCCAATCTTCCCCGAGCACGCGGCCAAAATGCATCTCGCCGGAGATGATCATCGTCGGCTGGCCGTCGATGAAGAACTGGTGGTCGCGGGCCTCGAACTTGTGCGGCTTGCCGTCGGGGACGATGCTGGTCAGCACCGGTCCTGGCGTCGGCGCGGGCGCGGCATTCTGGGCGGCGGCGCCGAGCGCGCAACCAGCGGCGATACCGGCGAGCGCGGCGAATTTAACCAAACGGGAAATCAGGGGATGATGCATGGAGAGGGAGATAAGGACAATGGCGTAGGCCTCGCGCAGGCGTGATGCCGTTGAGGCGAAAACAGGTTTACCTTAATTCGTAGTTGCCGCCGGAGCGGCGCTGGCGGGTGCTGGGGTCGCCGGAACGGCGGTCGGCACGCCCGGTGCTCCGGCGGGAGGCCCACCGCGGCCACGCCCGGCGCCCGCGGCGCCGCGACCACCGCGCGCGCCGCCGCCACGGGACTCGAGGGGAATCTTGAAATCGTCCGGCAACGGCGTCGGATGCGCGGGGTCAAACGGCCCGGCGTCATCCACGAGGTATTGGGCGAGGGCGAGTTTGTCCTGCTTGATGCCTTCGACAATCGCGCGCGAAAACAAATAGCCGCCGTAGGTATTGGAGTGCAGGCCTTCGACATACGCGCGGCGGGCCAGCTCCGGCCCGAGGCCGTTGACGATGGCGACGCTCATGCCGTGGAGATCGATACTGGCGATACCGGCTTCCTGCGCGGCTTCGAGGGCGGCCTTGGCGTATTCGTCGAGTGCGCCGACATTCAGCGCGCCGGTGTTAATTTGAATTTTCGTCATCGGTGAAACGATGACGGGAATGCCCCCGCGCTGCTTGACTTCCGCGGCGTAGGCCTTGAGCAGTTGTTTATAGTCGGTATTGGGGTCAACGAAGGTATTCGCCCAGTCGCCCTCATGGTCATCGGTCGGCCAGATGCCGTTGTGACCGTTTTTATTGAGGTCGTTATGGCCGAACTGCATGAAGACGTAATCGCCGGGCTTCAGCTCGCCCAGGATTTTATCAAAACGATGCTCGGCCCGGAAAGCCTTGGTGGTTTCGCCGGACTCCGCGTAATTGACCACGACGACGGGCGCCTTGAGCCAGCGGCCCAGCATCTGGCCCCAGGTGCCATAAGGCTCGGTGGCTTGGTCGGTGACGGTCGAGTCGCCCATGATAAACACCTTTGGACTGGTGTCGGCCTTTTCGATTTCAATGGCGGCGAGGGCGGGACGGGCGTCGCTGAATTGCAGCGTCAGTTTGTCGTCCCAATTGATTTTGAGATTTTCGCCTGCGGCATTGATCTCCTGCACGTCGAGCTTGATTTTGGTGCCGTCGGGCAGCATGGGCCGGCGGACGCTCACGAAAAACGTGCGGGTCTCAAACTTGCCCGGGTCGGTGTGCAGGCGCTCGAGCTCCAGCCGCCGGTCTTCGGCCTTCACCGTGGTGGTGGATTCGCCCTTGAGGTCGCCGAGCGTAACGGTGACTTTGTAAATGCCCTCGGGCACGGCGGCGGAGAATTTGAAAACATTGGCCGGAGGAGGTGTTGCCGGCGGCGGGGTGCCGGGGGCAGGCGTATTCGCGGCGGGCGGCGTGGCCGGAACGGTCGTCGTGACAAAACCGCCGTGCAGGGGATCGGCGCCGCCTTGGTCCATGGCTTGCAAAGTTACGCCCGGTTCAAAGCCGTACCCAATGTCTTTGTTATAGACCATGTCGGGCTTGACCTGGGTGTAGCCCGGCGGCACCGCGCCGGCGCCAAAGAAGAATTTAAAATGGGGTGGGGCATCGGCCGCCAAAGCCAGCGACGCACCGAGCAGCCACGCGGCCGCCGCCAGGCGCGCGCACCGCGAAAAAGAGTTAAACCGAACAACGTGACGAGCGCAGTTCATAAGGGGCAGGGGTTAAGGGCCGAAACCAACCTGAGAAGAGGCGATAGTGCGCCAACCCCCGCCGCAAATCAAGCCTGCGAAAACCGGGGTGTTTTTGATTGGAACCCACGGCCCCAGTGGCTACACTAACGAGTATGAAATGGTTCTTCGCTGTCCTCGCACTGGCGCTGGTGGGAACCGCCTGCGCTCTCTCCCAAATGAAAACCAACTCCACCGCCGCGACTGCTCCGGCGGCCTGCGCCACCGACGGCTCCGTCTCGGCGTGCGGCCTGCCGTCCAACGTCATCATCGACATGGCCAAGGCCAAGACCCAGCACACCGACGAGGAATGGAGGCGCCTGCTCACGCCGATTCAATACGACGTGGCCCGCCACCAAGGCACCGAGCCGCCGTTTCACAACGAATACTGGGACAACCACGCCGATGGCGTTTATTTCTCGGTATGCAGCGACACGCCCTTGTTCGACAGCCGCGACAAATTTGAAAGCGGCACGGGCTGGCCGAGTTTCACCAAGCCCATCGAAAAAGCCTTTGTGGAAGACACCGTGGACAAAAGCTATGACATGGTTCGCACGGAAGTGCATTGCTCCATCGACGGCGCGCACCTCGGCCATGTGTTCGATGACGGCCCGCCGCCGACGGGGCTGCGCTACTGCATCAATTCCGCCTCGCTCAAATTCATGCCGCGCAAGGAATACGACGCCTGGGTGGCGAAAAACGGCCTGCCCCTCGCGGCCACCGCGCCGACCCCGGCGAAGTAAATGCGTTTGGGCAAAAGCGAGTGGAACTATCTGACCAAGTTGCCATTCTTGATTAACACGTCATCTTGCAGGGACTGACGTTGCACCTGCACCTGCGTTCCGCCGCCGGCGGCCTGAATGCTGGACATCACGTTGTTGACGAGCGATTGGCGTTGGGCCTCGGTGACCGGTGCATTTTGGGCGGCCGCCAGGGCGGCATCCGGATCTTTGCGCACCCACGCGGTCAAGGTCGTGCGCAACTGGTTCATCCGGTTGCCCGCGCCGTCGATGGTGGTGGCCCAATTATAGGCGGATTCGGGATCGTTGCGGCTTTCGGCGGACACCAGCGCGCCGACGGCTTGGTCGCGGGCGTCGCCGCGACCGAGCGTGTTAATCCAATTGGAGGCGGCCAGGGGGTCTTGCTGAATCCAGTTGGTGGCGACGCTGCGCACCGCATTGTTGAGGGCCTGGCCGGGCGGGAGATTGCCGAGAAGATTGGCGGCGTCGGAGGGCTCCTGGTTGGCGTAGGAGGAAATCACGCTGCCGACGGCTTGATCGCGGTTCTGCCCTTCCGGCAGCGCCACCGCGAACTGAAAGGCGCCCTGGGGATCGACGTTGGCCAATTGCGTCACGGAGTTGCGGATGGCGTCGTCGCGCGGCTGGCCTTCGGGCAGGGATTGGGCCCAACCTAACGCGCCCTGCGGATCGGCGGACGACCAGCGCGCCACCACGCGATTGACGAGGCCGCCGTACGACGGATCATCCGGTTGCAGGCCTTGAACGTAACCGGCGGCACTGGTGGGATCTTGATCGGCCCACGCGCCGACCACGTTTTGCAAAGCGGTGCGGCGGGTCCCGTCATTGGGGCCGCCATCCGGCAAACTTTGCACCCAACTGAGCGCGGCGCCGACATCCTGCTGCGCCCAGTTGGAAGCCAGTTGGCCGATGGCGGTGTTGCGCGCGGCGCCCGCATCCATCTTGGAAATATAATCGGACGCGCTGCCGGGATCGGTCTGGCCCATGACCTGCAAAACATTGGTGACGGCGGCCTCGTTCGAGTCCACCCCGCCCTGCGTGTCAATCCAGGTGAGGGCCGCTTGCGGGTCGCTTTGCGCCCAGCCGCGGGCGATGGCTTGGACGACGCCGTCGCGGCGCTGGCTGTCGGGCAATTGATCAAGATAGGCAATGGCGGCCTGCGGATTTTGATTCGCCAAGGGCGTCAGGGCATTCGACACGGCGTTGATGCGCTCGCTGGGCGATTGCAAATTGGTGGCCCAATCCAGCGCGGCCTGCGGGTCTTGGTTGGCCCAGGCGGAGGCAATGCGCTGCACCGCATTGGTGCGGGCGTTGCCGACGGGCAGTTGCATCGCTGCGGACGAAGCCGCGGCGGGATCCTGATTCGCCCACTGGCCGTAGATATTGGCCAGCGTGCCCGAAGCTTGTTGGCCGGGCGGCAGGCTCATCGCATAGCTCAAGGCGCTGACGGGATCGCGGTTGGCCATGTTGGAAATCAAATTATTTTGCACGTCGCGGCGGGTGACGACGTTGGTGATCTGGTCCAGCGCGCCGAGGGCGCCGGCGGGGTCCACATTGGACCAGCGGTCATACACGCCGCGAATGGCGTTGTTGCGGTTGGTCAAGCTCGGCAGCTCCTGGGCACTCTGCAAGGCGGCCACCGGGTCAATCTGGGCCCATTGGCCATAAACTTGGTTCCACAAATAGGTTTGCCCTTGGTCCACGCCTCCGTTTTGCAAGAGGGCGACGGCGCGCTCGGGCTGGGTGCGGGCGAGGTTTTGCACCGCGTTGGAAACCAGTTGCCGACGCATTTGCTGGTCGGTGATTTTGTCGAGCAATTCAAACGCCGAGGCGGGGTCGTCGTTGATGACGGAGTTGAACACCCCCTGAAGCGCGTTGGTCCGGGTCTGGCGATTGGTGATGGCCATCGCATAGGTCAGCGCGGCATTCGGATCGCGCTGGGCCCAATTGCCCAGGATTTGGTTGTAAACGTAATTGTTGTTGGTGTTGTAGGTTTTGAACTGATCGAGCAAGGCGAGCGCCCCTTGGGGATCGAACTGCCCCATCGTTTGGGCGACGGCCCGGGCGGCGGCCTGTTGAAAGCGCACATCCTTGAGGCGCGCAATTGCGCTCATTGCACTATCCGAATCAAATTGCGCCCAGGTCGAAAAAATGGTTTGAAACAGGGACTCCGGATCCACGGACTTGGGCAATTTCATCGCGGCGTCGAGCGCGGCGTCGGGATCGCGACCGGCCCAGCGGCTGAAGACATTGCTGTACTGGCCGTTGTCATTGGTCACGATGTGGCTGTCGCGAAGGAGCTTGAGCGCGGCCTCGGGGTCGGCATCCGCAATATACTGGGTGATGCGCGTGAGCATCTGCCGCCGCAGGTTGGGATCAAGTTCCTTGAGCACGGCCAGGGCCTGGGTCGGTTCATATTGGGCCCAAAAGGTCAACGCGCCCTGCATGGCCATGCGTCGTCGGCTCTCAATCGGTATGGCCTTGGCCACGGCCCAGGCGGCTTCGGGATCGCGCTCAGCCCAGGCTTGAAAGACGGACTGCCAGGTTTGGAGCGCGGAATCATTATCGGCCAGCGCCTGCAAATGATCCACCGCCGCCTGCGGATCCACCCGGGCGAGGGCGACCAGCACGCCTTGGATGAATTGGCGGCGCAGCGACGCCGTCGGCTCCTGGTCAATGGCCGTAAAGGCGGCGTTGGGATCCGTCCGCGACCATTCATCCAGCACGCCTTGGGCGGCCGACCGGTGCAGGCCGGGGCGGGACAGATTCAGGGCGCCGGCAAAGGCATCCGTCGGATTGCGCGCGGCCCAGACGGAGAACAGCCCGCTGATGCGGCCTTCGGGAAAGTCCACCGGCGGGATGCTTTCGGCGGCGGCGATGGCCGTGGCGGCGTCGCTGGAGGCCCAGGTGGTCAAAATGGTCGCGAAAGCCTGGCTGCGTCGGCCCGGCGTGTCGAGTTGCTCGGCGGCGATGAGGGCGTCTTTCGGCGCGCGTTCGGCCCAAGGCTGGAAGACATTACCGAGCACGGCATTTTCCCCGGCCAACTGCTCGGCGGCGCGGGCGTGGGCTAGGGCGGCTTTGGGATCGGCGGCCACCCATTTGGCGTAGGCGCGGGAACGGACCAGCCCGCGGTCGTCGCGCCGGGGCGCGGACGCGGCCTGGTCGAGCAGTTCGCCCAGTTGTCCGACGGAAGTCTTGGCCACGAGTTCGTCCATGGCGCGACCGCGTTCGAGGCTTGCAGTGGCGGTGAGCGCCTTGGCCAGCGGCGACTCGGGATTCCACGGCAAAATCTTGGGTGCCACCGGCGGTGCGCCTGTCGGCTCAAGTCGCTTGGGCAGGGCCTGGGGGATGATTTTGCCGTCGCGCGTCAGGCGGGCGAGGGTGTTGTCGCCGCCGGGGTTGCCGAACCAGTAATAGCCAATCGCGAGGCCGCCGATGAAGGCGGGCAGCACCAGCAGGGCCAGCTTGAGAAAAATTTTCACGGTAATAAGAGATAAAGCGCGGACGACGCGATGTTACGGGATTGGCGGAAAAAGGCGAATCGGCCCGCGCGGCGGCCTTTTCCTCATGGCCACCCCTATTACGACGAGGGCCGGGGAGGTTTGTTAATCCTTTAGTTGTAAAACTTTCGCCTGCGGAAGGAAACGAGAAAGTGACGGAATGTGGCATGGAGCCACTATCATAAACCAGTGCCCGTCGAAATTCAGGGGTTAGCTGGAGCGGGCGGTTTTTGGAAAAGAAGCTCAAGTGTCGGCTGGGCGGTGTCTCGCAAAGGGTCGATGAATTCGCCGTTTTGGGGTGCGCGGACAAAGCGGCTGCCGCCGTGATCGGTGAGCTCCGTGCCGACGGCGTAGATCAATCCTTTCCCCGGATCATAGCGCAGAGGTTGGCCATCGAAGGGATCGACCGGCACCGCCGGAAGATACTGGGGCACGAGCTCGGCGAGGGTCGCGGGCCGGGCATGATGGTCATCAAAATAATGGCGCACGGCGAGGCCGGCTTGCACTAGGCGGTCAACGGCGGTTGCGGTATAAATCCAGCTTAAGGGAAACACTCTCGACATCGGTTCCTGCAGCAACGAACGACCGCCAAAATTTCGTGTCGGCATGGGCTTAGTAATTTCCGCTTCCCAATCGGCCGCAAGCTTCGCGGCGCGGTCGAAATGCCCATCCGCCTCGGGCAAAAAAGCCTGTTCCCTGCGGACCATGCGGGCCGTGAGCGCCAGGGTGGCATTGGGCTGGGTGGTCAAGGTCAGGAAACTATAACGCAATTTTTCTTGAACGGACGAACGGGGATAGGGGGAGAGCAAGGGATGGGATACCTTGATAGCATTCAGCTGCGCGCGAACGGCTTCGTAATCCGACAAAAGACTTTGTTGACCGGAAAGAAACCAGTTGGGAGCGGCCTGGCTCAATATATCGCGCTCGACCGGTGGCAGGGCCGGGTCGTTGAGCAATTCACGGATGGACAACGCGGCTAGCGAATCCAAAACAATGGCGGAAAGCATATCCATGGTTGTTCCATGGGCCTGGCTGAGACGGTTGGCGAAACGCTGCGCGCGCAAAATTTCACGAACCGCCGCCGGGTAGTCCTCGGCTTGTTGGGCGCGGGCGGCGGCGAGTTGCAGTATTTCCGCTATTTCCCAAGCATAAGCATCCCACTCGTGATTTTGCATATCCGGCCATCCGGGCGCAGCGGCCAGCATGCCGGTCAAGTCGAAACTGGGTTTGGCCAGCAGGGCATCCAATTCCGGCAAGACCGGTTGCGATCGGGTTAAAAACTCGTCGGCACCGGCGGCCCCGCCCCAAAGAGCTCGGAGCTTATAGTCGCCGTCTTCGGTCGATAAGGGGACAATCGAAGCACCGTACAGATTGCTTTTAAGCGGCCCCTGCAGCAGATCCGCAAACTGGTACACGCCATTTTGATCGCGCGGCGAGGCAATAACCTGCACGCGCAAATCCGTATCGGCTGGCGGCGGTTCATCGTGCAAAACATACCAACTGCCCAGCAGGGCCAGGGCAAAGAAAAGGGCGCCCGCCAGCGGCAAGAGCCACCACCAGAGCGGGCGGCGTTTGGAACTTTTCTGGGGGCGCGGAACGGCCATGTGAATAAGTATCACTTGGTTTGACTAATTTCATCAAATACAGAAAGGCGGTTGTGGCCTTCGCACCCCCGCTCTTGCAGTTTCGTCCGCAGCCGGTATGAAGGAGGCGCGCCGGATTTGGTTTGGCGGCGCGTTTCTTCACCCATGTTGCTTGCTGCCTTACTCCACCCGACTGCGTCCGGCGCCGGAGGCGTCCCGGAAAGCGTCCAGACGTGGCATGAGACGGTGCAACTGCTGCTTGAGCTCTGGTGGGAACATGCGTGGACGCTGCTGGGTTTCGCGCTGGCGCTGCTGGTATTTGTGCGCCTGATGTTGGAAAAACGCAACCCGAGCAATGTCTTTGCCTGGGGCCTCCTCGTGCTGTTCGTGCCCTGGCTGGGCGCGCCCCTTTATTTTCTCTTCGGCGGGCGCAAAAGCCGCCGTCTGGCCCGCGCCAAAATGCGGGTGAACGAATATGCCGCGCAAATGGCCGCCGGCCTCGGGGAGGATTTGCCCGCCGCCGCCGAAACCTCGCCGCGCGTGGCCCCCCGGCGCAAATTTCCCTACAACGCCTTTCATTTGCTCGGCGATGGCGTGCAAGCCTACGACGCCCTGCGCCGGGAAATCGCCCGCGCCCAAAAATCCATCCACCTGCAAACCTACATTTTCGGGCGCGACGAACCGGCGCAGCAGATTTTGGCGGCCTTGGTCGAGCGCGCGCAGGCCGGCGTCGAGGTGAAATTGCTGGTGGACGCCCTCGGCAGCCTCCCGGCGGGCGGCCGGTTTCTCAATCCGTTGCGGGCGGCGGGCGGGCGCGTGGCGCGCTTCATGCCCGTGCTCCCGCTCGAAACCAAAACCTCCGCCAACCTGCGTAATCACCGCAAGTTCGCCGTGTTCGACCGCGAGCGCGTCGTCGTCGGCGGGCAAAACATTGACCACCGCTTCATCGCCGCGCGCGACGGGATCGACTTGTTCCTGGACTTCAGCGCCATCATCGAGGGCCCCGTGGTGGCGGCGTTCAATCGCGCCTTCGTGAGCGACTGGTGTTTTGCCGCGGGCGATTCGCCGCGCGATTTTCGCGACTTGCTCGGCCACCTGCCGCATTCGCGCGGGCCGCACGAAATCGAGGTGATGACCAGCGGCCCGGACGTCGAGGGCGATCCGCTCTGGGAGCGGCTGCTGATTTTGGTGCAGCAGTGCCGCGCGGAGCTCACCATCGTCACGCCTTATTTCATTCCCGACGAGGTGCTGTTTCAATCCCTGCTCATCCAGGCGCACGCCGGCAAAAAAATCCGGCTCATTATCCCCGAAAAATCGAACCACCCGCTGGTGGATTTCGCGCGGCACCACTATTTGCGGCAATTGTACGACGGCGGCGTCGAGATTTTATTGTACCGCAAAAAAATGCTGCACGCCAAACTGCTGCTGGCCGACGGCGCGGTGGCGATGATGGGCTCCGCCAACATGGATTTGCGCAGCCTGTTCGTGAATTTTGAAATCGGCGTGTTCCTCTACTCGGCGGAAGCCATCCGCGAATTGAACCAATGGGCCGAAGGGCTCCTGCCGGACTGCGTGACCTATTCGGCCTCGGGCCACGCCGGCGCCGGCGCCAACCGCCGCCTCATGGAAGACTTCGCCCACCTGCTCGGGCCGCTATTGTGACGGACGCCAGCGAAAGATTGCCTCGCGCGATGGGGGGAACTAGAAAAGCGAGTACCCGGTCTTAGAGGCCGACCCCTCTCATGCCTCCGCCAAATTTTGTGCGCGCGCTAAGGCGCCGGCCCTTGATGATGGGGCTGCTGACGTTGATGCTGGTGACTTGGGGCGGTTCCGTCTTGGCGGCAACCAGCCCCGGGACGATTTCGTCGCCGAAAGTTAAGCTGGGCATTGATGTCTTGGCCGAAGACGGCTTCAAGCCCCTTAAGGGCAAGCGCGTGGGACTGCTCACGAACCAGGCCGGCGTGAACAACTTGGGCGTGAGCACGATTGACGTTCTGCGGCGTGCGCCCGGCGTGAACCTCGTCGCCTTGTATGGCCCCGAGCACGGCATTGATGGCACCGTGAATGCGGGCGACCCGGTAAAAAGCACAAAGGACCCGCGCACCGGCCTGCCCGTCTATTCACTTTATGATGCCAACCGCCGGCCCACGCCCGCGATGCTCAAGGACATCGATGTGATGGTCATAGACCTGCAAGACCTAGGCGCGCGCTCCTACACCTTTGCCAGTTGCATGCTCTACACCATGGAGGCGTGTTTTGAGGCGGGCAAAGCCGTGATGGTGCTCGACCGGCCCAATCCCCTCGGCGGCTTGAAAGTCGGCGGCCCCATGATTGAGCCGGGCCTGATGAGTTACGTCGGCGCGGTCCCGGTGCCTTACGTGCACGGGCTCACCATCGGCGAGCTTGCGCGCATGGCCAAGGACAACCCCGGCTGGCTCAAGGGCCCCGACGAAAAGGCCCCGATGGCCGAATCCGTGCGCAAAAGCGGCCAGCTCACGGTGGTGCCGATGCAGGGCTGGCGGCGCTCAATGCAATGGCCCGACACCGGGCTGAAATGGGTCGGTACATCCCCCAAAATTCCCACCGTGGCGGCCGCCTTTGGCTATGCGATGGCGGGATTGGCCGGCGAACTGGGGGCGTTTTCCCACGGTGTCGGCACGCCCTATCCGTTCCGGCTCCTAAATTTCCCCGGTAAAACTCCCGAGCAGATCATCCCGGCCTTGCAAGCGCGCAACCTCACCGGCTTGGATTTCATTCCCATGCACTACAAGGACGCCGCGGGTACCGAGCGCTCCGGCGTGTATGTGGTGATTAAAGATTGGAACGAGGTCGTCCCGACGAAGCTGGCCTTTGTCATGATGCAGTTGGCGGCATTGTGGGTGCCGCCCAAGAGCAACCCCTTTAACAATGGCGAAAAAGATGCGGCCATGTACCAAAAACTGGTCGGCTCCTCCGCCTGGTGGGAAGAAGTGACCAAAAAAGGCGGGCGGATGGACGTCGAGGGGTTCTTTAAAAAATGGCAGGCCGAAGACGCTGCCTTCCAGCAGAAGAGCAAGACTTGGTGGCTCTACCCGCCGTAAGGGTTTCGCGGGCTCCGCCCATTGACCTTGACCGCCTCGGGGTGGCCCGCTACGGGATGGGCTGCCTTTCACCCTATGAGCCAGCAATACAACAAAGTCATCAAGCGCCGCCGGCGCCTCGCTTACAAAAAACGCAAACGCGCCGCCGCCTTGGCGGTGCGCCGGGCCAAGACCACCAAGAAGGACAAGAGCTAGGCTGCGCCCGGCGCGGCGAATCTCCCCATGTCCGACCACCGGCAACGGCGGATGCTGGCGCGGGCCGCGGGCGCGGCCGGGCTGCTGCTGGCCTTGGCCGGTTGCTGGTCCGCCCCGCTGGGGCCCACCAGCGGGAGCCCCGTCGCGCCCATCAATGCCAACGTGACCATCAAGGCCATCGCCCAGCGTTACATTGATGGCGACAAATTCAAGCGCATCAGCGAATATTTTGACGGGGTGGAAAACAAGGGTGGGCAGATTATCGAACGCAGCCAGCCAGGCGACCGCACCGGCTATTATTTCATCGTGGATTTGGACTGGCATCCCGGCGTCACTCTGCCGAAGGGCACCAAGGCCGAGCTCCAGTACATCCGCAGCGACACGCCCTCGGCGCAAACCGCGAATTTTACCTTTTCGTCCGACACCGGCACATGGCCCGAAATCCTCCTCGGCCTCACCGGCTCCGATTGGCCGCGCGCGGACTTCGGCATCGTCGCCTACAAGCTGACGTTCAGGACCGCCGATGGCACCGTGCTCGCCGACCACGAGAGCTTTTTGTGGGCCCTGCCACGCTCCATCGGCACCGTCCCGGACAACGCGGCGGACGCCGCGCCCACCTCTGAAACCACCGCGCCAAAAGAGACGACGGGAATCGTGACTGCGCCTTCAGCGGCCGCCTCAACCGCCACGACACCCGCCGTCGAAACGCCGCCGGCTGCCACCACTCCGCCAGCCACTAAGCCCTCTCCTGCTTCGAGTGCCGCCGCGCCCAGTTCCCCGGCCCGGCCTGCCTCTGTGCGCGGTCAGGCCCGGTGAATGCGACTTGGATTAAATCGAGAGGTATTCAGCTGGGCGCAGCGAGACTGCGCCCCTACGACTGAAACCGCGACGAACCGTAGGGGCGCAATCTTGTTGCGCCCTCGGAATTTGAGGACTATCCGCAAGTCCACCCATGCGCGCGCGGAAAAGAGAAAACAACGGCTCCGGCGTCGCCAAAACAACCGGCTGGTCGCCCTGGCAATCGTTGCCGACGCCGGTGCGAATCAGCCCGGAGGTTTTGGCCGAGACCTTGGCGGGCGGGCAGGCTTTTCGTTGGAAACGGGTGCATGATCAACCCGGGGTTTGGCAAGGTGTGTGGGCGAAGATGGTGGCGCGCGCGCGGGTGAATGAAGCCTGCGAACTCGAATGGTCCGCGCCGGAAACCATGGCGGCGCGGTTCGCGCCCGCCCTCGAAACTTATTTCGCGGCAGACGTGAATTTTGCCGCCCTCGCCGACCAACTGCCGTGGCGCACGGATATTATCCTCGAAGAGCGGATTCGCGCCCAGCCAGCGTTGCGTTTGCTCAAACAACCTTTCGGCGAGACGCTGCTGGCTTTTCTGTGCAGCAGCGCGAAACGCATTCCGCACATCGCGCAAATCTGCGAAAAAATGGCCGCGCGCTTCGGCGAGCCGGTCTGGGATGATGTTAAGGCGCTGCCGACGTGGCCGCGGCTGGCGGAAATCAGCGAGCAGGATTTGCAAGGCTGCGGGCTCGGCTACCGCGCGCGCTTCATCCACGACACCGCGCGCCTGCTCGCCCAGGAACGGGACTGGGAAGAACGCCTCCCGCACGCGCCCTATGCGCAAGCGCACGAATGGCTGACGGCCCTGCCGGGCGTGGGCCCGAAAATCGCCGATTGCGTGCTGCTCTTCGGCGCGGCGAAATACGAGGCCTTTCCGGTGGACACTTGGATTTTGCAGGCGATGGCGAAACGCTACGGCCTGCATGGCTGGCGGCCCGCGCAAGTCGCCCAATTCGGCCGCGCCCATTTCGGCCCCCTCGCCGGCCTCGCCCAGCAATTTCTCTTCGCCGGCGAACGCGCCGGGAAATGAAGGCCGGAGTTTGTTTGGACAGAATTAACCGAATTTGCAGAATTAAAAAATCGCCGCACATGAAGCCCGCGAAAAAAACGCCGGAAATATTTCTGTGGCCGCCGCCCAAGCGCGTCGAGCGCACGCGCGGGGTACAACGGATTCCCCGGGCCGGGCCGAAGATTTGCGCATGCATCCGCCCCCACCTGGCGCGGGAGGCTTATGAACTGGAAATCACCACGCGGTATAGTTCCATCGTGGCGGGGAGCGCGCTGGCCTTGGCCCACGCACTCCAGACGCTGAATCAATTATATAAACACGGAGGCGGAACCATCCCCTGTGCGCGTATTGTAGACGCCCCGGATTTCCCCATACGCGGCTTCATGCTCGATATCAGCCGGGGCAAAGTGCCGACCATGGCGGCGTTCCGCGCATTATTCGATCTGCTCGCGACGCTCAAATTCAACCACCTTCAACTTTACACCGAGCACACCTTCGCTTTCCGAAGCCACCAAAAGATCTGGAGCGACGCTTCGCCGTTGACCGCCAAGGAAATCGGCCAACTGCAAGCGCTTGGCCGGCAGCGCCATATTGAGCTATCCGCCAACTTTAATTCCTTCGGCCATTTTGAGCGCTGGTTGAAACATCCGGAATACAAACACCTTGCAGAATGCCCCAATGGATTTGTTCATCCGCTCAAGGGCAGGGTGCTGCATGGAACGACGTTGCGGCCCAATGCCGCGAGCTTGAAGTTTTTGGACAAATTATGGGCGGAGTATCTGCCGCTGTTCAAATCGAAGCGCTTCAATCTCGGCGGCGATGAACCGTGGGAGTTGGGACTGGGCTGGAGCAAGCCGCTCGTCAAAAAATACGGCAAACATCGCGTCTATCTGGATTTCTTGAAGAAGCTGCACCAGCAGGCGGCTAAACACGGGAAAGAGATTTTGTTCTGGGGCGATATTTTGTTGGAATCGCCCGAGTTGGTGAAGGAAGTGCCCAAGGACGCCACGGCGCTGCTCTGGGGCTACGAGGCGAATCATCCGTTTGCGGAGCAGTGTGCCAAACTGGCCAAGGCCAAACGCAAATTCTGGGTCTGCCCGGGCACATCCGCGTGGAACACCTTTACCGGACGCACGGATAACATGCTGGTGAATATTGAGAGCGCGGCGAAGCACGGACTGGCCAACGGCGCGGAGGGCCTTCTTCTGACATCTTGGGGCGACAACGGCAATCACCAGCCCTGGCCGCTGATGTATCCGGGTTTGGTTTACGCGGCCGGGATGGCGTGGAACGCGAAAGGAACCAAGCGAACCGATTTGGCGCGCGCGGTGAACCAAGTTATTTTCGAGAATCGAGGGGTGGCGTTGGCGAAATGCCTGATCAAGGCCGGCCAGATCGAGGCCACCTTGAATGGGGGACTGCACAATGCCAGCCGGCTGCACCGCTGGTTTTTTGCCCCCACTACCCAGGTAAAGAGCGAAGCGGCAAAATATTCTCCGAAAGTCCTGACGGGGATAGAAGTGAAGCTGGCCAAACTGGTAGGGCAGCTGGACAAAAAGGCGCCTGCGCCAGGGGAAAATTTCTATTCGAGACAGGAGCTGATTCTGGGATTGCGTATGGCCATTTGGTCGGTGCGACGCGCCCAACTCATTCATGCAGAAAGCGGCACGTTGGCCTTGAAGATGGGATTGAGGACACTGATCGAGGAATTTGAGAAGCTCTGGGTGCTGCACACTCGCGCCCGCCCGGGCGGCTTGGCCGAATCTGTGGCGCGGATGCGCGCGGTGGAAAAGGAACTGTAAGGCGCTCAGGCGTACTGCAAGCGGCCCTTAGCCTGCGGGATGGGGCGCTTGAGGGCTTTGGCCGTTTCGACCCATTGGGCGATGACCGTCTTGGCGTTGGCCAAGGCTTCCTCTTGCGTCGCGCCGTCGGCCATGCAACCAGGCAATTCCGGCACCTCGACCAAGTAGGCCTGGTCGGCGTCGCTCCACCACATGATCAACTCGTAGTCAGTTCGCACGTTTGAATAATGACAGGTTGTAGCGAAGAATCAAGTCTCGCACTTGCTTGACTTGATAAGGTTTGCCTGATGCCCACGAGGCTGCAAATTGATGATTTCCGGCAAAGCGGGGTGGCTAAATACGTGATGGCTGCCTTTTGGTGGCCGCGCAATAAAACCGACAGCTGCCGCCAATCGGCAAAGGTCATCAAAGTTTATATTGGCATTTGAGCGACCGCCAATAACGGATGCCAGAATCTTTTCCTTGCTGCTCATGCGGTAGCTTCTGTCAGCGCCTTCAACTTCTCCGTCTTTTCCGCTTCGGCGAGGGCGGCGAGCATGTCGTCAATCTGGCCTTCCATGACTTGCGGCAGGTTGTGCGCCGTGAAGCCGACACGGTGGTCCGTCACCCGCGATTGCGGAAAATTGTAGGTGCGGATGCGCTCGGAGCGGTCGCCGGTGCCGATTTGCGATTTGCGCTGGGCGGAATATTTCTGGCGCTCGTCCTCCTGTTTGCGTTCGAGCAGGCGCGCGCGGAGAACCTTGAAGGCCTTCGCCTTGTTCTTGAGCTGCGAGCGCTCGTCGGAGCACTTGACGATGGTGCCGGTGGGCTTGTGCAGGATTTGCACCGCGGAGTCGGTGGTGTTCACGCCCTGGCCGCCGGGGCCGGACGCCCGCGCGACCGTGATTTCCAATTCGTCCGGGTTGATTTGAATGTCCACTTCCTGGGCCTCGGGCAAAACCGCCACCGTGACGGTCGAGGTGTGAATGCGGCCATTCGCTTCCGTGACGGGCACGCGCTGGACGCGGTGGACGCCGCTTTCCCATTTCAACGTGCGGTAAACGTCACTGCCGGTGACGAGAAAGATGATTTCCTTGAGACCGCCGGCCTCGGACGGGCTGGAACTGAGCGGCTCGACTTTCCAGCCGTGAATTTCCGCGTAGCGCGTATAAAGGCGGCCCAGTTCCGCGGCAAAGAGCGAGGCCTCGTCGCCGCCCGCGCCGGCGCGGACTTCCACGATGGTGTTGCGGGCATCGGCGGGGTCGGGCGGCAGCATGGCCACGAGGACCTCCTCGCGCAGTTTGGGAAATTCGACACGCAGGGTGACGAGTTCTTCTTCCGCCAACATGCGCAGATCGGCGTCGGAGGCTGGATCGGCGAGCAGGCCTTCGTTCTCCTTGATGGCGGCGGCCATCTGGGTCAGGCGGTTATGGAGGGCGATCAGCTCGGAGAGCTTTTGGTGTTCACGGCCGATTTCGGCGGTGCGGCGCTGGTCGCTGTAATAGTCAGGCGCCGCCATGAGCACATCGAGCTCGGCGAGGCGCTTCTTGAACGGTTCAATGGGAGGAAGATCCATGAAAAGGGAGAATGTAGCGGGTCGCCGGGAGAATGTAGAATGAAAAATGCGCCAGGAGGTGCAGGGAGAATAGTTGCCTCGGGTGGCGGAGAATGGTGGAATAAGCGCGAACTTGCCATGCCCGACGCTCAAAGCACATTGCGCAGCCGTGAAATCGTCGCGGTGGTCTGGGATTTCGACAAGACCCTGATCCCGGGGTACATGCAGGCGCCATTGTTTGAGCATTACGGGGTGGATGGCGGGCGGTTCTGGGCGGAGGTCAACCGGCTGCCGGAGGTTTACGCGCGGCGCGGCGTGCATGTGTCGAAGGACACCGCGTACCTGAACCATCTGCTGAGCTATGTGCGCAACGGCCCGATGCGCGGGTTGAACAACCGGCGGCTGCGCCAGCTGGGCGGGCAATTGCGGCTGTTTCCGGGGCTGCCGGCGGTGTTCGGGGAATTGCGCGCGCTGGCGCGCAGCCGGCCGGAGTTTGTGCGGCACGAAATTTCACTGGAGCACTACATCATCAGCACGGGCCTGGCGGAGATGATTCGCGGCAGCGGGGTGGCGGCGGCGGTGGACGGCATTTTCGCCTGCGAATTCGTGGAGAACCCGCTGCCGCCGCACTTCGGGCGGCAGGACGAGATGGCCCTCGAGGGCGAGGACTGGGAAATCGCCCAGATCGGCGTCATGGTGGACAACACCATCAAGACCCGCTTCATTTTTGAAATCAACAAGGGGTCCAATAAAAATCCGGCGATTGACGTCAACGCCGTCGTGCGCCCGGAGGACCGGCGCGTGCCGATCAAGAACATGATTTACGTGGCGGACGGCCCGAGCGACGTGCCGGTATTTTCCGTCGTGCGGCGCAACGGCGGCAAGGCCTACGCGGTGTACGACCCGGCGAGCCCGGCGGAATTTGCGCAGAATGACGGTTTGCTGCAAGTCGGGCGCATCCACGCCTACGGGCCGGCGGATTACCGGCCCGAGAGCAGCACCGCGCAATGGCTGAAAATGCACGTGCTGGCGATTTGCGAGCGCATCGTGAAGGAACGCGAGGAATCGGTCGCCGCGCGCATCACGCACCCGCCGCGGCACTTGCATCCCCCGCCCGCGGCGGCCCCCGGGCCGAAACAGGACGAGTTGTTCAAGGCGAAGGGCTAGGAGTTTTAGACAGAATTAACAGAATTTCTGGAAATTGAAGTCTTGTTCAGTCTCAGCAAAATAATTCTGCAAATTCTGTTAATTCTGTCCCGAAAATATCTCCCGTCCGGCGGATTAACCGCGGAAAATAAAATACGCGGCAGCGACGAGGCAGAGGCCCGCCCAGAGGTAATCGAGTTTCAGCGGCTGGTTCATGTAGAAAACCGCGAAGGGCACAAAGACGCCGAGGGTGATGACTTCCTGCAGGATTTTGAGTTGGCCGAGCGGGATGCCGGCGGCGTTGCCGATGCGGTTGGCGGGGACTTGCAGTAAATATTCAAACAGCGCGATGCCCCAGCTCACCAGCGCGGCGAGGAGCCACGGCTTGGCGGACAGCGTTTTCAGATGACCGTACCAGGCGTACGTCATGAACAAGTTGGAGCAGACCAGCAGGCCGGCGGTCTGCCAGAAAGCGGCGGTGGCGAAGGGATTCATGGAGGAGAGTGATAAAGGAGGAAGGCGTAGGGATGAAGGATGAAATAATTTTGCCGGGCTTGCCAGAACGTCGTCTCAGTGTCAAAGTAAGGGCATGGGATTGGCTTCCGCGACCATAACGTTGGAAAACCCGAAACTGCCGAAGCTCAAGGCGCTGAAAGTAAAAGCGCTGGCGGGTTCGGTGTTTCTCTGCGTGCCCGAACACGTGGCCGAGCAACTGCAACTGGAGCAGATTTACGAAAAAGAAGTCATCACGGCCGACGGGCGACGGTCGGTGTATCCCTATGTCGGCCCCGTGCATGTGCGGTTTGACAATCGCGGCTGCATGGTGGGCGCGGTGGTGATGGGCGACGAAGTCCTACTCGGCGCCATTCCCATGGAAGACATGGATTTGGTCGAGGTAGGGACGTTTCTCCGAAACGTCCGCGGACGCCTCGGAGAGGCGTCCCTACCAGTCTGAAAAAGAGATTGATTACTCGGCCATCTGAGATGGTTATGGAAAACACGCCGTTAGAAGCCGAGTCGCTAGAGGAGTTGGCGCGAAAAATTCGAGCTTGGACCCCGAAGGGTTTGCGACCAACAGAATTACAGGCGCTGAGGAGCCTTACATATACGCAAAACTTTACGAAGATTCTTCCAAGAGTATTTCCTTGTAAGCTTACTATTGGTGATAACCCACCCGATTTTATCCTTTTGGCCGAATCCGAGAAAATAGCGATTGAAGCCACCAGCCTCACTACCCCGCAGTTTGAAGTATTCAAACGCGAACGGCTTGAAGGTGGTCCACATACTTCGACGCTGGCGTCGGGCAGGGCGGACAAGGATTTTTGGCAAAAAATGCGTGAATACAAGCTTCCAGACGATTCGAGGGTTAAGCCAGCGACCACTTTGGTATCTGATGCACTTCAGAATAATTTCACTATCGCGAGCCAAGTCATCGCGGCAAAAATCGAGGACTTGCGGCGGTATCACGCAAATTACTCTTCAAGGATTTTATTAGTTTCTGACGAGTTATCGTGTGACGCCTTCTTTTTGGAGCCGCTCGCTAAAGCGCTGAGGCAATGGCTGCTCACATTTACGGCGGAAATAATTTTTAATCAAATAATTATCGTATGTCGTGCTCACGGGCCTAATGGCTGTGCGTCGGCATGTCTAAGATAAAATTTATCCCCGCGATATTAACTTCAGTCTGGACGACCCAAGCCTACTCCTTCTCGTCTTCCTTCTTCACGCCGCTTTCGGCGATGGATTCGCCGCCGGTGACGTGAACTTTCTCGAGGATGGCTTCCTTGACTTCGACGGCGACCTTGGGGTTTTCGTCGAGGTAGGTCTTGGCGGCTTCGCGGCCCTGGCCGATGAGGTTGCCCTTGTAGGCGATCCACGCGCCTTTCTTTTCCAAAATCTTGTGTTCGAGGCCGAGGTCGAGCAGCGAGCCGGAGCGCGAGATGCCTTCGTCAAACATGATGTCGAATTCGCATTCCGTGAACGGCGGGGCCACTTTGTTCTTCACGATTTTGACGCGGGTGCGGTTGCCGATGATGCGGCCGGTGGGGTCTTTGATCTGCGCGATGCGGCGGATGTCGAGGCGGGCGGAGGAGAAGAACTTCAGCGCGCGGCCGCCGGGCGTGGTCTCGGGGTTGCCGTACATGACGCCGATTTTTTCGCGAATCTGGTTGGTGAAGATGCACACGCACTGGCTCTTGCTGATGCAGGCGGTGAGGCGGCGCATGGCCTGGCTCATCATGCGGGCCTGGAGGCCGACGGTGGCGTCGCCCATCTGGCCTTCGAGCTCGACCTTGGAGACGAGGGCGGCGACGGAGTCGAGGACGACGACGTCAATGGCGTTGGAGCGGATGAGCGTCTCGACAATGTTGAGGGCGTCTTCGCCGGATTCGGGCTGGGAGACCATGAGGTTGCCGAGATCCACGCCGACGGTTTTGGCGTACTTGGGGTCGAGCGCGTGCTCGACGTCGATGAAAACGGCGTTGCCGCCCTGGCGCTGGGCCTCGGCGATGACGCTCAAGCACAGGGTGGTTTTGCCCGAGGATTCCGGGCCGAAAATCTCGACGATGCGGCCACGGGGCAGACCGCCGCAACCGAGGGCGAGGTCAATCGCCACCGAGCCGGTGGAAATGCTCGAGACCTTCATCTTGGTGGCGTCGCCCAGGCGCATGATGGTGCCGTCGCCGAACTGTTTGTTGATAGCGGAGAGGGCGAGCTCGATGGGCCGACGGTCGGCGGCAGCGGCGTGCTTGGGGGCGGTTTCGGCGGGAGTGGAGGATTTGGCGGCCATGATAGGTAAGTGTTTTAGTGTTCTCGTGTTTCGCCCCATCGCGGAGCGAGGGGCGTTTGTCCCTTCGCAGACTCAGGGCGGAAGTGCTTGGTGGGCATGATGAAAAGTTGGCGGAGGCAAGTTGCAAGCGGTAAAGGCGCAAAAACCTCCTGTCCTGCCGCGAGCTTGGCGGCGTAAAACGCCGGAGGCAAGCCCAATCATGCTATTTTGTTCACTACTTTGGCCAAGACCCATTTTGGGCCTAAAAGCGAACTTTTGGCGGCTAGCAATGAGATGGCCGGTGAACCGGCTATGGCTGCCGCAGGCCGACGATGATGCCGGTGTTCTTCAAGTCATCCGGCCCCGAAGTGCCTTGAAAGCCCAGGATGGTCGTGCCGCTTTTGATAAATTTGATTTTCACCGTCTTATCGATGGGGATCGTGACCACGCCGGCGGAGGACACCTGCCCGGTGACGGTTTCGGTTTTGCCGACGGGATCTAAACCGCCGGAGACTTGGATGGTGAATTTCATCGTAATCGCACCCGTGGGGCTGACGGTCATGGTGCCGTTCTGGGCGTTGCGGGATTTGGCCGGGCCGCCGGTGGCCATCGTAATTATCGTGTATTTGCCGGCATAGGCATTGGCCGCGCGGGCGGCAGGAGTTCCGAGGCCAAGGCTCAGAACGGCGAGCAGGACGAAGATGGATCGGCGCATAGGATTATAGTGGGTGGAAAACACCCATGCTATCCAGCGCCGGCGATTTCGGCAAGGATGTCCTGACCAGGCCTACGCCTTGCGCACGCCCACCAGCACGCCGCCGACGCCGGTGGTACCGGTAAAGCCGACCACGGCGCTGCCTTGTTTGACGAACTTGAACGTCACCGCGGTGGATGGGTTATTCGCCTTCACCACGCCGGTGGATGATACCGTGCCGGTGATGACGTTTTGCTTGTTGAAGCCGCTGCCGACGTACGTGGTGAGCGTGATCGTTATCGCGCCGTTGGTGGCAATCTTCAAGGTGCCGTACTGGGCCTTGCCGTTGGCTTCATGATCCGCGTAAAGCATGGTGTAGGTGCCGGCGTAGGCGTTGGCCGCGCGGGCGGCCGAAGTCCCGAGCCCGAGGCCCAGGACGAGGAGAGAGAGGCGGAGGAATTTCATGGCGGTGCGGGTTAAAGAGGTTGGAGTCCCGGCCAGTCTAAACTATTCCGGGGTCGTTGGTCAAACCGGGCGTTGGGGCGGTACTGGCTCACTTCAGGTGGAGCGGGCGCTCCACGCACGCTGAAACGCGCTTGCCTTTCGGGCGGCCTTTGGTGCTTTTTGGGCACCCTGCATGAAACCGATTCCGGAAAACTACCAGCACGTCATGCCCTACCTGATCGTGGCGGGCGCGGCGGCCTTCAGCGAATTTGTGCAGCAGGTTTTCGGTGCGAAAGAAACGCTCCGGGTCATGCGGGATGCGCACACCATCCAGCATGCTGAGGTGATGATCGGGAAAAGCACCGTGATGTTTGCCGACCGCACCGCGCAATACGCGGAGCGCCCGGCGGGGTTGTTTATTTATGTGGACGATGCCGACCGGCGTTATGCCCTGGCCTTGGCCGCCGGGGCGGAGTCCATCACGGCGCCCGCCGATCAGCCCTACGGCCGCAGCGGCGGCGTGAAAGACCGCTGGGGCAACACGTGGTGGATCACGTCGGTGTAAATTTCTGAACGCGGAGAGGGAGTAACCGCAGATGACGCAGAGGCGCGCAGATGGCAGACCGCGTTGATGACGGCAGGACGCGGATGTCCTGAAACGGCGTCACTGAGATTTCATTTTGTGGGAGGCTTGGATCTCCTTCATATCCGCTTCGCTTGCGCAATCCATTGCAGGATCTTTTTCTTCGGAATATCTCGCACCGGCAATGTCATGGCTGGCTGGAGAAACAGGCCGCCGTCGCGCTCTTCCACCAGCAGCATCGGGTGGCGGAGCTTGTCGAGACCCAGCTTGCGGCGCATCTGGGGCGGCAGCGTCAGGCTGCCGCGTTTGGAGAGGGGGACGGTGGCGGTCATGCGGCAATGCTGCATTGCGGCAGCATTAAACGCAAGCAAGGAAAAACTACATTGTAAAGGGGTTCACCACCGGCAAGCCCTGCGCTCGAATCCGCGATATTGCTTGTCGCACCTGAGTTTAATGTCGAAGTTCCGAAGGTTAGCAGGCGGCGGACTTTCATTTACTTGGGGGCTTCCTGGACTAAGCAAAGGTTTTGGGCATCATCTGGGCCAGCAACCAAAAAACTGCGGGCATCTGCGCCATCTGCGGTTTCCTCGCTCACATCACCGAGACTTCCACCGAAAAGACTTCGCTGGCGCCAGGTGGGACAAGGTGGAGGCCGTTTTTGTGTTCGGGGGCGTTGGGCGGGCCCATCCAGGGCTCCACGCAATAGAAGGGGCTTTTCTCGTCTTCCGTCCAGGTGACGACTGCCGCCCAGGGTTGGGGCACGGGCTCCCGGCCGTGGCGGATGGTGAGGTTTTCCTCGCCGTTTTTGGGGCCGAAGGTGATGACGTTGCTCTTCAGCCGGCAGCGAATCAGGTCCACGATGGACGGGTCGGCGAAGGAGGCGTCGGGGGCGAAGTTCTTCTCGGGCTCCAGATGACCGTCGGCAGCGTGGTGAAAGGCCTTTTTAGCCGGGATATGCAGGGCGTAGTCGCCGCGAGTCAGGCCGTCATGCCAGGGCAGGCGGAAGTAGAAATGATGCCCGGCGCACCAAGGCAGGGGTTCGGGGCCATGGTTGGCCAGCTCGAAATGCACCCAAAAGGAGAGTTCGGAGAACGCGTAGGTGACGCTGAACTCGTATTCGTAGGGGTAGGCGACCTTGGCGGCGGCGGACGGCTGCAAAACCGCCGTAAAGCCCGTCTCGTCGGCCCGGCGCAGGGCAAACTGGCCGTCCCGGGCGAAACCATGCATCGGCATGGGCCGGCGGACGCCATCAGCGGCCCGCCAGAAGCCCAGATCGCCCTTGTCGAAGGTGCGGGCGGCAAAGGGGAAGAGAACGGGGTTGCCGCCCCGGATTTTGGCCGGCTGGGCGAGGTCGGGCTTGGCGGGCCAGTGGATGACTGTCCGGGGTGGGCGGCCCGCCAAGGCGATCTGCCAGTCCATCAGCCGGGCGCCGATCTCGGGCCAGGCCCGAAAAGTCGAGGCGCCCAGCCGCCATTGGAGGATGCGCTGGCCGAAGTAGTCGAGAGTGTCCATGGACTGGAGGCTGAAGGTAGAAGGTGGAAGGCAGAAGGGAAGCGAGAAATCGGGTTTCGAGGGGATTTTGGTAACCGGTTGAGGGGGTGTTTGGCGAAAACATAAGGCCACCTAATCCGGTGGTCGCGATTAGCGCTTTTTCGGTAAAAAAACGCCGATTTTTGCACCTTTTTTCTGGCTTTCCCGCACCCCGCCATCTACCTTGGAACTTTACGAAAATGGCCGACTCCAAACCTGACCAAAATCCACCCGAATCCGAGCGTTACGACGCTTCCAAAATTGAGAAGCTGGAGGGTCTCGAGGGCGTGCGCAAGCGCCCCGATATGTACATCGGCGACACTGGCGAGCGCGGCCTGCACCACTGCGTGTTCGAGATCATGGACAACGCCATCGACGAGCACATGGCGCAGGACAAAAACGGCAAGTCCTACTGCGATTTTATCAAGGTCACCATCCATGTGGACGGCTCCTGCTCCGTCGAGGACGACGGCCGCGGCATCCCGGTGGACATGCATGAGAAGTACAAGATGCCCGCCATTGAATTGGTGCTGACGAATTTGCATGCGGGCGGAAAGTTCGGCAAGGGCGCGTACGTGGTCTCGGGCGGGTTGCACGGCGTCGGCGCGAAGTGCGTCAACGCGGTTTCCGAATGGTTCGAGGCCGAGGTGTCGCGCGAGGGTTCGGTGTACCACATCGCGTTTGCCCGCGGCAAAAAAACCGAGAGCCTGAAGGTCATCGGCAAAAGCAAAAAAACCGGCACGAAAATCACTTTCATGCCGGACCCGGAAATCTTCCTGCTCGGGCGTGAATTCAAATGGGAAGTCCTGGCCAAGCGCCTGCGCGAGCTGGCCTTCCTCAACCCCGGCATCCGCATCGAGCTGGAGGACGCCCGCATCAACAAGACCGAGTCCTTCCAGTTCAAAAACGGCATCGAGGAGTACGTCTCCTTTTTGAACCGCAACAAGGCGCCCGTCCACCCGAAGGTCGTCACCATCCAGGATTCCGCCGCCGCGGATGAAAGCAAGCCCGACAAGAAGATCATCGTGGACGTGGCCATCCAGTACAACGACGGCTACAACGAGCAGCTTTACGCCTACGCCAATTCGATTTTCAACGTCGAGGGCGGCACGCACCTGTCCGGTTTCCGCACGGCCCTCACGCGCGTCATCAATAATTACGCCAAGGCCAACAACCTGGTCAAAGAAAAGGACCCGCAAATCCAGGGCGAAGACACCCGCGAAGGCCTGACCGCCGTCATTTCCGTCAAGGTGCCCGATCCGCGTTTTGAAGGGCAGACCAAGACCAAGCTCTCCAACGGCGAGGTGGACGGCATCGTGCAGAAGATTGTCGGCGAAAGGTTGAAATTCTTTTTCGAAACGAATCCGCCGACCGCGCGCAAAATTATCGACAAGGTGCTCAACGCCGCCCGCGCCCGCGAGGCCGCGCGCAAGGCCCGCGACACCATGCGCAAGGGCGCGCTCACTGGCGGCGGCTTGCCCGGCAAGCTGGCCGACTGCTCCGAACGCGACCCCGCGTTGTGCGAGCTCTACATCGTCGAGGGCGACTCCGCCGGCGGTTCCGCCAAGCAGGGCCGCGACCGGCGCTTCCAGGCGATTTTGCCCATCCGCGGCAAATTGCTCAACGTCGAGAAAGCCCGCCCGGACAAAATTCTCAACAACCAGGAAATTTGCACGCTCATCATGGCCTTGGGCACCGGCATCGGCACCCAGGAGGGCGAGGGCAGCTTCAATCTCGGCAAGGCCCGCTACCACAAAATCGTCCTGATGACGGACGCCGACGTGGACGGCTCGCACATTCGCACGCTCCTGCTCACGTTTTTCTTCCGCCAGATGCGCCAGTTGGTCGAGAGCGGCTATATTTACATCGCCCAGCCACCGCTCTATAAAATCAAGCGCAAGAAACGCGAGCAGTACGTGGACAACGACGCCGAACTGAACCGCATCCTCCTCGAGCTCGGCTGTGAGGAAGTCACCCTCAAGCGCCTGCGCGATCAGCACGAATTTCCGCCGCAGAAGGTGGACAAGATTGTCGAGGCGCTGGCGCGACTCGAGGGCTTGGGCGCCGGCGTCACGCGTTATGGCTGCCCGCTGCACCTTTACCTCGACCAGCAGCAGCCCGAGGTTTTCACGCTGCCGAAATACATCGCCCGCGTGCGCACCGGCAACCAGGAGGAATTCCGTTTTCTTAAGGACGACGATGCCCGCGTGCGATTCTACAACGAATTCCAAGTGGCCGAGGACATTTTCACGGCCAACGGCATGGTGCGCGAAGTCAAGGTCGGCGATGCGACGGTGCAGCAACGCGTCAACGTTTACGAAATCTACGAGGGCGTGGAAATGGCCAAGAGCTTGAAGGAAATCTTCAAGATCGGCCTCGACGTCAAGCAGTGGGGCCCCTCCAAGGAGGCCCGCTATCATCTCGTGGAAACGTCCGCCCAGAAAACGGACGCTCCGGTCGGTCTCCACAGCATTCTCGAGCTTGTGCCGAAAATCCGCGAGCTCGGGCGCCGCGGCCTCACCATCCAGCGCTACAAGGGCTTGGGCGAAATGAATCCCAAGCAGCTCTTCGAGACCACCATGGATCCCGAAAAGCGCTGCATGCTCAAGGTGGACATCAAGGACGCCGCCGAGGCCGACAACATCTTCACCATGCTCATGGGCGAGGACGTGCCCAACCGCCGCGCCTTCATCGAGGACAACGCCTTGAACACGTCCTTCTTGGATGTCTAAGGAGCTCGCTTGATGGTCAAGCCATTGAGCCATTGAACTAAGCACTAGAATACTAAGCACCAAAGCATTTTCTACATGTATAGCGAAAAAGAGCGTCTCACGCCCGCCAGCATCACGGACATCATGCAGACGGCGTACATCGATTACTCGATGTCCGTCATCATTTCACGCGCCCTGCCCGACGTGCGCGACGGCCTGAAGCCCGTGCAGCGCCGCGTCCTTTATGCGATGTTTCGCGAGGGCCTGTTGCACAACCGGTCCACGACAAAATGCGCGGGCGTCGTTGGCGAGGTGCTGAAGACTTATCACCCGCACGGTGACAGCTCGGTTTACGACACCCTCGTGCGCATGGCGCAAAGCTGGGTCATGGCCTATCCGTTGGTGGACCCGCAGGGCAACTTCGGCTCGGTGGACGGCGACCCGCCCGCCGCCTATCGTTACACCGAGTGCCGCCTCACCGAAATGGCCGAGGAGCTTTTGCGCGGCATTGATGAAGACACCGTGGATTTCGGCCCGAATTACGACGAAAAATCCACCGAGCCGCTCGTGCTGCCCAGCGCGCTGCCGAATTTGCTGATGAACGGCTCGACCGGCATCGCCGTCGGCATGACCACCAACATCCCGCCGCACAATCTGGGCGAGTTGATTGACGCCATTTGCGCCATCATCGAAAACCCGCGCCTGACGATGGACGAGCTGGTGAAGATGGTGCCGGGGCCGGACTTTCCGACCGGCGGCCAGATTTCCGGCCGCGAGGGCATCGACAGTTATCTGCGCACCGGGCGCGGCATTGTGCGCATCCGCGGCAAATGCCATTCCGAGGAATTGAAGGGCGGGAAGGAGCAGGTCGTCATCACGCAGATACCCTACAACGTCAACCGCGCGACCCTCACGCAGAACATCGCCGCGCTCGTCCACGACAAGACGCTCGACGAGGTTTCCGACCTCCGCGACGAGTCCGACGAAAGCACCCGCATCGTCCTGGAGTTGAAACGCGGCGAGGCCGCGCGCGTGGTCGTCAACAAACTTTACCAGCACACGCAGTTCGAGACGTCCTTCGGCGTCATCCTCCTCGCCCTGGACAAGCGCCGGCCCAAGCAGATGAACCTGCGCGAGATGATGGATTGCTACATCGAGCACCGGCGCGATGTCGTCACCCGTCGCACGAAATTTTTGCTGCGCAAGGCGGAAGACCGCGCCCACATCCTCGAGGGTTACAAGCTCGCGCTGACCAACCTCGACGACTTTGTCAAAATCATCCGCGCCTCCTCCAATCGCGACGAAGCCAAGGAGAAGTTGATGAAGAAGTACCCGCTCTCCGAGCGGCAGACCAACGCCATCCTCGACTTGCGCCTGTACCAGCTCACCGGTCTCGAGCGCGACAAAATCGAAGCCGAGTACAAGGAGCTCATGGCGTTGATTGAGGAGTACCTCGAAATTCTCAAGAGCGAGAAAAAGCTCCTCGGCATCATCAAGACGGAATTGCGCGAGATGAAGGAAAAGTATCCTGCGCCGCGCCGCACGGAGCTCGTGGCCGCCGAAGGCGAATTCCGCATGGAAGACGTGATCGCCAACGAGGGCTGCATCGTCACCGTCTCGCATCTCGGCTTCATCAAGCGCACCGCCGTGAGCGCGTACCGCTCGCAGAAGCGCGGCGGCAAGGGCGTGATCGGCACCGGCCAGCACGACGAGGATTTTGTCGAGCACCTGTTCACCGCGAGCACGCACGATTACATGATGTTCTTCACCAGCCAGGGTCGCGTGTACGTGGAGAAGGTTTACGAGATTCCCGAGGGCACCCGCACGTCCAAGGGCCGCGCCATCGCCAACGTCCTCGACATGCAAAAAGAGGAAAAGCTGGCGGCCATGGTGTGCGTCAAGGAATTCGCGGCGGACAAATTCCTCATGTTCTGCACGCGCCTGGGCACGGTGAAGCGCACCTCCCTGGATGGCTTCCAAAATGTCCGCAAGGGCGGCATCATCGCCATCGGCATTGACGCCGGCGACGCGCTCATCTCGGTGAAACAGACCGGCGGCGCCAACGAGGTCGTGCTGATTTCCGAGCAAGGCATGTCCATCCGCTTTGCCGAGGACCAGGCGCGCGCCATGGGCCGTGCGGCCACCGGCGTCATCGGCATGCGCCTCGAAAAGGGCGACACCGTCAAGGCCATGGAGGTCGTGGACCCGGCCTGCACGCTGCTCGTCGCGGGCGTCAACGGCATCGGCAAGCGCACGCCCTTCGACGACGAAGACGGCCCGGTTTACCGCGTGCAGTCGCGCGGCGGCAGCGGCGTCATCGCCATCAAGACCGAGAGTGGCGTCGCGGGCGCGTTGAGCGTGCGCGAGGACGACGAGGTCATGCTGCTCACATCAAGCGGCCAGGCCGTGCGTTCGCCGGTGAAAGAGATCCGCACCACCGGCCGCGTGGCCCAGGGCGTGCGCCTCATTCGCCTCGAAACGGGCGACAAGCTCATCGGCTTGTGCAAGGTCATCGAAGTCGAGGACAGCTCGGCGCCGGAGGCATAGAAGCATTCACCGTAAAGACGCGAAGGAAAGCCAGGCAACCGCAGATGGCGCAGATAAACGCAGATTATTTTGGAGGCTGAATCCAAATCTGCGCCTATCTGCGGCATGTGCGGTTACAGCACTTCCATTAATTTCGCCGCGAGGCGCGCGGCGGTGGCGGCTTGGGCGATTTCCAGCGGTTCGCCAGGGCGGGAGAGCGCGATGACCTGGATTTTCCCGTCGGGCGCGCGAGCCCGCAGCGTCGCCGCCGCTGAATCATCCACGGTGCCGGCGAGGATAATCAATTTCTTCCCATGTTTGATCGCGAGCTCGGCCACCGCGCCGGGGCCTTTGCCCGACAGCGAGCTTTGATCAAAGCGGCCTTCCCCGGTGATGACGAGGTGCGCCGCCCGCACGCGTTCCTCCAGGCGCAGCCAGTCGCTTACGAGCGCAAAGCCCGGCGTCAGCCGCGCGGCGCAGGCCACGCGCAAGCCGAAGGACAGGCCACCCGCCGCGCCCGCGCCTTGCTCCATCATCAGCGTGCGCGGCTGGTCAAAATGCGCGCATAAGCGTTTCGCCATTGCGCCCACCACGCGTTCCAGTTTTGGAAAATCTCCCGGCGGCAGGCCTTTCTGCGGCCCATAAATGGAGGTCGCGCCGGTGGGGCCGAGCAGCGGGTTGATGACATCGCACGCCACGCGCAAATCCGGCAGGTGCGGCCAGGGCTCGCCCGCCAGCCGCACGATGTCGCCAAAACGCGCGGGCGTGACGCGTGTGAGGGCCGCGCCGTTGGCATCGCGAAATTCGAGGCCAACCGCTTCGAGCGCGCCGAGGCCGAGATCATTGGTCGCGCTGCCGCCGATGCCGAGCAGCACCGCGCGCGCGCCGGCATCCGCCGCGCGCCCCAGCAATTCACCGGTGCCGAAGGAGGATGTCTCCCACGGGTTGCGGTCGCCCGGCGGGAGCAAGTCGAGCCCGCTGGCCTGGGCCATTTCGAGAATGGCGAGGCGGCCATGGGAAGAAATTTCAAGGCGCGCGCGCGCGGCGGCGGGGATTTTCTCGATGTCCACCTCGCCGTAATGCGCCTCCACCTGGGCAAACCGCGGGCCATGGACCAGGTGTTTGTGCAGCTTGCCGCCGAGGGCGCGGGTTAAAATTTCCGCGAACCCCTCGCCGCCGTCGGCCAGCGGAGCCTCGTCGGTCTGCGTGCTCGCGTCGGCCTCGCGCACGGCGGCGGCCGCTGCCGCACACGCCGCGGTCGCGCCGAGGGCGTGCTTGAATTTGTCAAAGGCGAGCAGGACGCGCACCGGGCAAGGATGAGCAAGGAAGGCGGAGGGATGAAGTTAAATCTTCACCCATACCTTGTCTCTGGATCCCCAAACCAAAATCTAATTTCAAACCGCCCCCAAATCGCGCAATTTCTTGCCGGCATAGAGATTGGCTTCGAGTTTTTCGAGCGGACGGTTCTTCGTTTCCGGGACAAAGTGGTGGATGAAGAAAAGACCGACAAAGGTGCAGAGCGCGTACAGCCCGAAGGTCTGCCCCATCCCAAGCGAGACTTTGAGCATGGGAAAGGTCTGCGAGACGAGGGTGTCGATGGACCAGTTGCCCACGACCGCGATGGCCATGCCGGGCGCGCGCACGCGGTAGGGGAAAAGTTCCGCGAGCATGACCCACGGCACGCCGCCCGCGCCGACGGCAAAAAACGCGATAAACAGCAGCACCGCGCCGAAAATCGTGTACGTCATCGCCGCGGTGGGGTGTTCGCCCGCGTTATGCAAACACAAGGCTTCGATGGCGAGGCAGGCGATCATGCCGATAAAACTGACAAAGAGCAGCGGCCGGCGGCCCAAGCGGTCAATCAGCCACACGCCGAGGACCGTGACGCCGACGTTGACCGCGCCCATGACGGCTTGGGCGGCGTACTTGGCGGTGTCGTTGAAGCCAGCGTCCGCAAACACCTGCGGCCCGTAGTACATGATGGCGTTGATGCCGGTGAGCTGCTGGAACACCATCAGGAAAAACGCGACGAGGAGCAGGGCGAGAAACGGTTTGCGAAACACATCGGCGACCCCGCCGCTTTCGCGTTCCACGCTCGTGCGGATTTCCGACATCTCCTCGGCCACGTCGTACTTGCCGTGCAAACGGCGGAGGACGTTTTTGGCATCGTCCACCATGCCCTTCATCATCATCCAGCGCGGGCTGTCCGGCAGGCGCAGCATGCCGAGGGCGAGGATAAACGCGGGCCCGAGGCCCAGCAAAAACATCACGCGCCAGGCCTTGGTTGGCGTGAGCCATTGATCAAGGCCCAGCCCGGCGAGAAAGGCGATCAGCAAGCCGAGCGTGATGGCCAGTTGAAACATGAAAATCAGGGTCCCGCGCACTTTCGGCGGGGCGACTTCGCCCAGATACATGGGGGCGACCATCGCGGAAAGACCGACGGCCAAGCCCATCAGCAGGCGACCACCCACGAGCACGTCAATGCCGGGGGCCAAGGCCGCCACGACCGTGCCGGCGAAGAACAGCGCCGCCGCGAGCAGCAAGCTGCGCTGGCGGCCCAGGCGCGCCGCACTCCAGCCACTCAGCAACGAACCAAAGACGGCGCCCAGCGGCACCGCTTGCACAATGAAGCCTTCGATGAAGGCCACGTCCTGGGCGGTCAGTGATTCCGCC
>Ga0206928_1020_pt1 | contig 51505 bp, 42 predicted proteins | sample Alteio_BWOrgHeat_21_FD_152941 | JGI IMG/M metagenome (GOLD analysis project Ga0206928, IMG submission 152941) | Enriched cells from forest soil in Barre Woods Harvard Forest LTER site, Petersham, Massachusetts, United States -... | ecosystem: Environmental > Terrestrial > Soil > Temperate forest >... | reverse complement strand
TGACCTCCATGAGGCGGTGCGAGTTGCCCATGCCATGGAGGATTGTTTTGTCGCCGCGCAAAAGGGCAAAGTTATTTTAGGCCAAAAACAGATCGATTTTCTGCTGAGCGGCGTCGATTTGCTGGTGAAAATTTCCCAAACACCTGAAACCGAAATGGCGCAGTGGGAAAACGAACAAAAGAAAATAATCGATTCATTTGTCGCGGGGGCGACGCGGTTGCTCGAAGGCCGTGAGATCGAAGATACAGTGAAAAGCGTGGCACCAGTTCGGGCTGAGCCAAAAAAGGAACCAGTCCCTGAAACGCAACTGATCCCTGCCGCGTCGGGGGATGACATTGGTTCCAAGCCCGCTGTAACCGCAATCCAGCAAAAAGAGACGGATCGCGTTCTGCGGGTGACTGCGGATAATTTGAACCGCCTGCTTGGTTTGGCTGGAGAATCCCTCGTCGAATCGCGCCATCTCAACTCGTTCACGGATTCCTTGCTGCGGCTCAAGCGTCATCATGGGGACTTGACGAGAATGTTGGATGCCTGCTGCGGGGGGGGGGGATCACGGCAAAGGCCTGAACGAGGAGACTCTGGGAAGATTGAGGGATGTGCAGCATAAAGTCATGGAGTGCCGCCAATTTCTTACGGATCGATTGACGGACCTGGAAACATTTGACCGTCGTTCCGTCAATCTTTCCCACCGGCTTTACGAGGAAGCGCTTGCCTGTCGGATGCGGCCTTTTGCCGATGGCATTCACGGGTTTCCCCGCATGGTGCGCGACGTTGCCCGTTCCCTCGGCAAAGAAGTGAAAATGGAAATCGTGGGAGAGACGACCCGGGTGGATCGTGATGTTTTGGAAAAACTGGAAGCTCCTCTCACCCACCTCCTGCGCAACGCGGTGGACCACGGCATCGAGTCTCCCGAGCAACGTGTATTGGCGGGTAAACCAGTCCTGGGTTCGATGCAGCTTGAGGCGCGGCACTGCGCCGGAATGCTGCAAGTGATTGTTTCCGACGATGGGGGTGGAATCGATCCCGAGGTTTTGCGGGAAGCCCTCGTTAAAAAGAAACTCACCACCGCTGAAGTGGCCGCGAAGATGAGCGATGCCGAATTGTTTGAGTTCCTCTTTCTGCCTCGGTTCACCTTGAAGGAAGCCGTCACCGAGATTTCCGGGCGAGGGGTGGGGCTGGATGTGGTTCGGGAAATGGTCAAGCAGCTTCGGGGAACAGTGCGTATTTCCTCCCAGCCTGGGAAAGGGACTCGTTTCCTCCTGCAATTGCCGCTGACACTTTCCGTCGCTCGCATGTTGTTGGTTGAGATCGATGGTGAACCCTATGCTTTCCCGCTCGCCTACATCGCCCGCACACTCAAGCTGCCCAAGGCCAACATAGGGCTGCTGGAAGGCCGCCAGCATTTCCAATTTGACGGACAGCAAATCGGATTGATCACGGCTCATCAGATTTTAGGGCGGGGGAAAGCGAATCTTCTGGGTGAGGAATTCCCCGTCATTGTCGTCGAAAACAGCGGTCTTTTTTACGGCGTCGTGGTGGATCGCTTTCTCGGAGAACGCGAATTGGTCGTCCATTCGCTTGACCCGCGCCTGGGCAAAATCAAGGACATCAGTTCCGGCTCTTTGATGGAAGACGGCTCTCCCCTGCTTATTATCGATGTTGAGGATCTGATCCACTCGATTGGACAGTTGATCGCCAGCGGACCGCTCAACAAGATCCAGGAAGCCGAAACCGCCATCCAGGCAAAAAAGAAAAAGCGAATCCTGATCGTCGAGGATTCACTCACCGTACGCGAACTGGAACGCAAGGTTTTGGATAACGCAGGCTATGACATCGAGGTGGCTGTTAATGGCATGGACGGCTGGAACGCGGTTCGCACCGGACATTTTGATCTCGTGATCAGCGACATTGATATGCCGCGCATGGACGGAATCGAGTTGGTTAAACACATTCGAAACGATGCCCATATCAAATCGTTGCCCGTCATCGTGGTTTCTTTTAAGGATCGCGAAGAAGACCGGCGACGAGGCTTGGAAGCTGGGGCGGACTATTACATGACCAAGGAAAGCTTTCAACCCGAGGCCCTGCGCGATGCTGTCAGGGACATGATTGGCTCCCCTATCTCATGAAAATAGCCATCGTCAACAATCTACCCCGGGCGGTCGATGCCATTCAACGCGTTCTGGCGTTGACCGGTCGGCATCAGGTCTCCTGGGTGACGGGCGATGGAGAGGAAGCGGTTAAAAAATGCGCGCAGGATAAGCCCGATCTTATCCTGATGGACATGGTCTTGCCAGTGCTCAACGGCGTGGAAGCCACTCGCCAGATCATGGCGAACAGTCCATGTGCCGTTCTTGTCGTCACCGCCACGGTCAGTGGCGCGACTTCGAAAGTATTCGAGGCGCTCGGTGCCGGGGCAATCGATGCGATTAACACGCCGGAAATTAATGAGAACGCGTCAGAGATCCCGACTGCCCTGTTGAAAAAAATCGACATGGTGGAAAGATTGATTTTTGGCGCGAACCGTGAAAAAACATTTCGTTCTTCGCACACCCGGACGAGGAGATTGGCGATCAGAAAGGAGAAAGACCGTTTGGTGGTCATCGGTTCTTCTGCGGGAGGTCCCGTGGCGCTGGCCGAGGTGTTGGGCAGTCTGCCTAAAAATTTTCCTGCGGCGGTCATCATCGTCCAGCATGTCGATTCTCAATTCGCCCAGGGACTGGCCGACTGGTTGAACGAGCAATCGAAGCTGCCTGTCCGCGTGGCGCGTGAAGGCGAAAGACCCGTGAAGGGAACCGTGCTGGTAGCTGGAAAAAATGATCATCTCATCTTTGTCGATGCCGATACCCTCGGTTACACTCCCAACCCGGTTGATTACGTCTATCGTCCCTCGGTCGATGTGTTTTTTGAAAGCGTGGTGAAACACTGGAGAGGAGAAACCGTGGGAGTGTTGCTTACGGGGATGGGTCGTGATGGCGCCCAAGGCATGAAAATGTTGCGGAATGCGGGTTGTCACACGATAGCCCAGGACAAGGCATCCTGCCTCGTTTATGGGATGCCAAAGGCCGCCGTGGCTTTGGAAGCAGTCGATGAAATCCTGGCGTTAAATCAAATCGGCCTGACATTGAAGAAAATGCATGCGGCCTCGTAAATCACCGTCAACTTTATGAGCGAAATCGTTTCATCCAACCCAGGCGAATCGGAATTGCCGCAGACCTATCCGATCATCGTTTTGCTGGTCGATGATCAACCGATCATCGGTGAGGCGATCCGCCGCCAATTGGCCAACCAGAGGGACATCACGTTTCATTACTGCTCCGATCCCGCCGCAGCCCTTACGTTCGCCCGACAGGTCAAGCCGACCGTCATTTTGCAGGATATGGTCATGCCCGAAGTGGATGGGCTGACCCTGGCCCGCCAGTTCCGTCAAAATCCGGAAACGAAAGATATTCCCATCATCGTCCTTTCCACCAAGGAAGACCCTACAATAAAAAGCGAAGCGTTTTCCGCGGGAGCCAACGATTACCTCATCAAATTACCTGATAAAATCGAACTCATCGCCCGCATCCGCCATCACTCGCGCTCCTACCTCAATCAGATCCAGCGTGATGAGGCCTACCGCGCACTGCATGAAAGTCAGGATCGCCTGGTGGAGAGCAATGCATCCCTCCTTTTGCTGAATCAAAAACTTGAAGAGGCCACCAAGGCCAAATCGCAATTCCTGGCTACGATGAGCCACGAAATTCGGACGCCAATGAACGCCGTCATCGGCATGACGTCGTTTGTCCTCGATACGGAAATGACGGACGAGCAGCGCGACTTCATCGAAACCATTCGCCATAGCGGGGAAGCTCTACTCTCCCTCATCAACGATATTCTCGATTTTTCCAAGATCGAATCGGGACGAATGGAACTGGAAAACCACCCCTTTGACCTGCGCGCCTGCATTGAGGAAACACTCGATCTTCTTGGCGCCCAGGCAGCCGTAAAAAATCTCGATCTGGCCTATCTGGTCGAAGATTCGATTCCTTTGATGGTTTCAGGAGATGGCACCCGTTTACGCCAGATTCTAATCAATCTGATAGGTAACGCCCTGAAGTTTACCCCGCAGGGTGAGGTGATCGTCACCGTGAATCGGGACGATTCCGCGCCGCCAGGATCGATCGTTTTGCATTTTGCGGTTCGCGATACCGGAATCGGCATCCCCACGGAGAAGCAAGACCGTCTTTTCAAATCGTTCAGTCAAATCGATCTCTCAACCGCACGTCAATATGGCGGCACAGGTCTCGGATTGACCATCAGCCAACGCCTCGCCGAATTGATGAATGGCCGCATGTGGGTCGAGAGCGAAGAGAAAAAGGGATCGACATTCCACTTTGTCATTCAGGTGAACCCAGCTGAATCGGAAACAAAAGTCGAGGAGGTTGTCGCGACACAATTATCCGGAAAAAAAATTCTGATTGTCGAGGACAACGCCACGAACGGACAGATTCTGGCTCATTTTATGGAGAAACTTGGAATGCTCTCCCGCATCGTCACACGTCCGGCGGAAGCTTACGCGCAATTGAAGTCCGGCGAAACATACGACCTCGTCATGCTGGATCAACAGATGCCGGAAGCGAGTGGACTCAAGATGGCCGGGGAGATTCGCCGCCTGCCGGGCTGTCAGTCGTTGCCCTTGATTTTACTCTCTTCCACACGTTTTCGGACGGGTGACGACAGCGCCCAGGAAGTCGGCATTTCCGATTTTGTTTACAAACCGATTCGTCGCGCCCAATTACGCGATGCGTTGAGCCGCACCTTCGAGGATAAGCGGCCCCTTAAAAAATCGTCCTCGATTTCAAACGTTGACAAGACCCTGGCAGCGCGCATGCCCCTGAGTATTTTAGTATCGGATGACAACCCGGTGAACCTGAAAGTTGCGTGGACCTATCTCAATCGAATGGGGTATCGCGCTGACATGGCGAATAATGGACTGGAAGTCCTCAAGGCCATGGAGTCGAAGTCCTACGATATTGTTTTTCTCGATGTGCAAATGCCCGAGATGGACGGCTATACTGCGGCAAAACGCATTTGCGAACAGTGGAAAGAGCGGCGGCCCAGCCTGATCGCCCTGACGGGAAACGCCCTGTTAGGCGACCGGGAAAAATGCCTGGAAGCTGGCATGGATGATTACATCACCAAGCCCATTCGCCTCAAGGAGCTTGAAGCCGTCCTCCTTCGTTTTGGAAAGAGCGCAGGTTAAAAATTACAAGACAAGGGAAGAGCCTCTTATGCGATATAGTTTGACATCATACTGTTTAATGTAAGAGTAATGCCATGCAACGCCAATCCAAACCTCATGATCTCCTGGTCGCGCTGCTCCTTGTGCAAAGTTTGCTGGAGCGCCGCAGCGAAGCCTTCTTTCAACCTTTTGGCCTGACCAGCGCCCAGTTCAACATTCTCAACCTCCTGGGGTATCGTGAGGGCAGGATGGACCAGGCCGAGTTGGTCGACTTGCTCCTCGTCGGTAAATCGAGCATTTCGATTGTGCTCAACCGCATGGTTCGCAATGGTCTCGTGAAGAGAGAAGAACATCCCAAGGATCGACGCCAGACCGTGCTGATCCTGACTCCGAAGGGACGTGCCCTCTGGCGAAAGATTTCTCCCAGCTACGAAGCGAATGTTAAAAAAATATTTGGGGCATTGCCGACCTCACGTCGCAAGCGATTCCTCGATGATTTAAAAGTGATTCACGTCGCCTTCCTTGCTGAAGAAGAGAACGCTTAAACAGTTCGATTTTTAACAAACCAATCCCACCTATATGAATCCAGACCCCTTGCAAACCGATCTTCCGCCCGACCCGCCGAACTTTTGGGGCAGGTTCGGGCTGGGCGTTCTGCTGGTTATTCTATCGTTCGGCATATCCGTTCCGTTCCAAAGTCCCTTGCCTTTTGGTCTGGGATTTTTAGTGGCTCTATGTTCTCTCTTCTTCCAAGGCTACCGTGCAATCTTCATCGGCTTCATCAGCACGATAGGAGTGGTTCTGCTGGGATCGGCAGTTATATGTGGGGCCATGCTCTCCGGTATGCGTTAGACAGTCATCCATCGCTTAATTTCACCGAACCTCCTTATGAACATCGAACCATTTCCCGGCATGAGCCTTCCATTTCCTGTCCTGTTGATCTTGATGATCGTCTTCATTGGGCTGGAAATTGGTTTGTACCGGAATAGACAATCCAAGTGGGCTATTGCTCTTTGGCTTCCTCTTATTTTAACGACCCTCTTAGGCTGTTCTGGCATTGCGTCCCGCTTCCTGAATGTTTCTAGCTTACGACAAGGTCCCGGTGACTTAGCTGGTCTCGGCTTCATCTTCGATTTTTGCCTCTTGAGTCCATGGATCGTGATCCTGGTGGGAGCTTTGTTCTGTATCCCCAAATTTTCAAAACAAGAACTCAATGCATGGACAGTCGGAACTTTTGTATTTGCGACAATTCTTGCGGGATTGCTAATTCGGGGTGAAATTTCGGAGGAAACAAACTTCATTGTTCTAGGGCCCGACGGCGCCCCACTTTCTCATCAGATATTTGATTTTGAATCCTCTTACTACGGGAATCCACGTCCCCAAGGCACAATCAGTACAAGGACTGATGGAACATTCTCGCTTTGGCTAATACCCGGTAAGTCCATTTTGTTGCGAACCAGTAAATCATCCGATTTATTTGGGGAAATTGAACTCTGGAACCATGCGGATATAACTTTATCCAAAAAAACCACTCTTAAAACCTTTTGCAATTGGGATGGGGATTTTCCAGGGGGTCGTCAACGGGGAATCTTTCCTGTCTCCATTACCATCGGACAGAAGAAACCGGTGGCTTTGATTTTTAAATCGAAGACAGAGCTGGTTTCCCCCTATGTGCGAAAATTGGTTCGGTCGGCTCTCTTGGAAGCGAGGGACGGGACTTGTTCTCTCGATCTCGCGCAGCTTGTTTCAAATCCAGAGGCCCTTGAACAACTCGATTTGATTTCCGAAGTAATGGCCAAACAACCAGCCACCCGACCGGCACTGATTCAGGGACTCCAATGGTCGAGACGATTGGTGATATCATTGAATAGTGTCGCAAATCCGAACATTTACGAACCAAGCCTTGATGTGGAACGTCACCTCTACGTTCAGTGGTTTAACCTCACGTCAAGCACCCCCCCCGCGACCCGCTGACGCCATGACTCCGGCTTTTAGGCAAAAAGTCGATGCTCTCACACTCGGCATCATTTCCGTCTTGAGTCCCTATCTCGGAACGGTGGATGGAGCGAGTTCAATTATAGGAGAAATGGGCCACGCAGGGCGTCCAGCAATTCAAGATTTTGCCCAGGCTTATCCGACTGCTACGAAAAGGTGCCAGGATGAGATGCTTCGCAATCTTGGGCATCTCAAACCCTCGCTTAGTGATCTTCAATGGCTGGTTGCAAGCGATGATCCACACCTCATATTCGCTGGTTACGATGCAGTGAAGGACACAATCAAACCGGAAGAAAGAGCGTTGGCGAAAGAGCGGATAGATGAGGCACTAACCAAAACAACAGACCAGCATGACATTTATGTGGGAAAGCGCTTAAGCGAATATCTCGATCCGATCAGGTTCGAGCCGGACCAAGTGGCCGCTTACAATGCTCGGGGTAATGATTACGCGAAGCAGGGCGACTACACCAAGGCATTTGCAGCTTACAACAGGGCCATTGAACTTGATCCAGACAACGCGGTTCTCTACAGCAACCGAGGCTTAACCTACCACGATCAGGGAAATGATGCCTTGGCTCTTCAAGACTTGAATCACAGTATCCAGCTCGATCCAAAATATAAGCCTGCCTACAACGAACTTGCGTGGCTTCTGGCAACGTCTCCTCTGGCCAATTTACGCGACGGTAAGAAAGCGGTGGAATATGCAACCAAGGCATGTGAATTGTCCGAATGGAAAGACCCGCATATAGTGGATACCCTAGCCGCCGCATACGCGGAGTCGGGAGATTTCGATAACGCCGTGAAATGGGAGAACCAATATCTGCAAAATCCCAATCTAACAGCCAGTGACGCCACAGACGGTAAAAGCCACCTGGCACTCTACGTGGCGCACCAACCTTACCACTCCGAGAAGTAAGCATATGCACCCCGGAAGATGCTTCCCACGCGATGGCCACCTTCCAGTTTTATGGCCCTAATGTCCACTTTGCGGCAGTTATTCAAAAGTGGCAATCAGGCTGCGCCGAAGACCGGCCTCTACGCAGACCGCACGGCCCATGAGTGAGATGCCAAAGTAATTTGCTGGCTTCGCACATTCGATTGCTTTTTACGTATTTTGTGTGTTTAGTTATCGGCTATTAACCTTGTATCTGGTTTTTGTGTCTGATCTTCTTTGATTGCCCATGGCCCTTTTACGCGTCTCTTTTTTTGAGTTCCTGATTTGCGTGCATGTCATTGGCGCGGCGGTGCTCTTCCGACGGCTGTTCCCGAGAGAATCTCCCTGGCTCGGTTTTTTTATTCCCACGCTTGCCGCGATGTCGGTGCTCAATTTTTTCGAGCACTACGTGGCATTGCCGAGCCTGGGCTGGCTTTTGCCGTTTACGCTCGGGGGATTGACTTGGGCAATGGTGCGCCCCGGCTACTCGTGGAAAGGCCTGAAATTCCCCACCATTCTTTTTGTCGTGATCTTCACGTTCGTCATGGCGTTGAGATGCATCTCTCCCGATATTCCCAACTGGACCGAAGGGGCAGGGGACATGACTCGCGTGTTGGAGTATTGCATGGGTGACAAGCTGCCCGCGACCGATTGCTGGATGCCCCCTTTTACCCGCGGCGGATACTACACTTTTCAGCATTACGGGGCTTCCATCGTGAAGCGTCTTTTCTCCGTCGATATTGGAACCGGGTATAACCTGGGCTTTGCTCTTCTCGCCGCGCTGACGGCTTTGGTCGGAGCAGGCGCTGCCTATTCGATCAGCGGGAAGCGCGCATGGGTTTCCGCAGCCACGTTGTTTATTGTCATGGCCGGCTCCACGGGTGGCGCCATTTTCCTCATCTTTTTAAGCAAACACGAACCCGACTACGTGCTTTCGCTGAGTCTCAACGGCGGATGGGATGAGCCGAACTGGAATCCTTTCTGGTGGATATGCGCCCATGATCGTTACCACCCGGGGTTGAAGCTGCTTCCCCCGATGTACACCCTCTACTACTCCGAGTTTCACGCCAACCTGGGAGGAGCTTTCGCGGTGATGGCGTCGCTGCTTGCGTCCAACGAAGTATTCCAGCGGGAACGTTCCAACTGGCCCTGGGTTTGTTTAATCGCCATGCCAATGATCGTCATGATCCTGTGCGCCTGGTTCTTTTTTATCGTCCTCTTTTTCTGCGTGGGAAGCCTGGCCATCGCGCTCATTGCTTCCAGGCGACCAGAAAATTGGAAATTTGTCGTTCTGGTTGGCTTTGTCTCACTCCTTCTCGTCTGGCCCTCCGTCGATACTCTGATCACTTCGGCTTCGCCATTGAGGAGATTGGAATGGACGCAGCCGGAATTTAGGACGCCGCTCTGGATGTTCCTCGTTCAATTCTGGCCGGTTTTTATTCCGTGGCTCATGCTCTGTTTTGTCTGGCACAAACTCAATCTGTTGGGGCGCTGGATGCACGCTGGCGTTGCCATTTTCTTTATCGCACTCGAATTTATAACCATTGGTGATCGCCCGCTCGAGATTGAAAAAATGTGGGGAGCCATCTATGCCGCGGGACTGGTCACGGTTGTGCCGCTTGCCTTTTCGCAGAGAGGTCTCATCTTCCGTTTTTTAACAGTCTTCATGTTGCTGATAATGATGCTTTGCATGGGGTGGTGGTTGAAAGTCGATTACAGCAACATCGACTGGCCCTGCTTTTGCCGGCTCCAGGGAGATCGCTATATCCGGGTTGATCCGCAGAAGGATCGCTTGATGCAAGTCATGGGTCGGCTTCATGGCGTCACGATGCTTCCCGGAAAATCGGTGTGGGCCTATAATCAAGCGCCTGCTGCCATCGATTTTACGGAAAACAGGTGCTGGATCGCATGGCCCTTTCAGGAAACGGAATGTGGTCTTCCAGATGAACCCGGTTACCGCAGCAAGCTCAACAATTCGTTTTATGCGGGTACGATGGCCGCTCCGCTTGAGTTCCTTCGGGGTAATAATATTGCGGCTGTTCTCATCTGGCCTGAGGACAAGATTTCCGACGCCCTCCTCGAACAATTCAAAAATCAACTCAGCTCGGATTACTATTACATCGATTGCAAAATGGAGCTTCCGGATCATCCCGACAATGCGGGCTTATTCGTCAGGCTGTCACCTTCGCAGGCTTCTGCTCTTCCGGCTCCGGTGCCTCTGGTTCCCTCAGAAAAAAGCTCCGTTCGTAGAAAATAATCACTTATGCCGGTTAATTGCACATTGGGCCGTAACGCAAAGATACTCTATCCCGATCTGGTTAATATTTACGGCGGGGACACAACGACTATCGGCGATGATACGACCATCGGTCCGTTTGTCGAAATCCAGAAAGGCGTCACGATCGGCAAATCGTGCAAGATTCAAAGTCACGCTTTTATCTGTGAAGGCGTGACCGTGGAGGACGGCGTTTTTGTCGGGCACGGTGTGATGTTCATCAATGATCGCTTTCCACACGCCACGACCAGGGATTTAACGAAAAAAACCGATGCGGACTGGAAGCTTGAGCCGACACTCATCCAACGAGGTGCTGCCCTGGGTAGTAACTGCACAATTTTATGCGGAATAAAGATCGGTGAAAACGCCATCGTGGGGGCGGGAAGTGTGGTTACAAAGGATGTTCCAGAGGGGATGATCGTGGCTGGTAATCCCGCAAGAGTTATCAAAAAAGCATCTTATTAAAAATCAGTTTCCCTGCTAAAGTGGTTTTGTGAGGTCTCATTCCATAACTGGCGTCAGTGTTTGCATTCCTGCCTACAACGAGGAAGCCACGATTGAATCCGCCGTAACCCAAATTGAAGCCGTTTTGCACAAGTTGGAATATGATTACGAAATTATCGTGTGTGATGATGCTTCCGCTGACGATACGAAGGCGATTATTCAACGGCTCTCCTCGCAAAACTCCCACCTGCGCCCGATTTTTCATGAAAAAAACATGGGGATACGCGCTACCTTTGAAGAGCTTTACGCGGCGGCAACAAAAGATGCGGTTTTTCTCCTGGCTTCCGATCTCCAATGGCCTCCCGAGGTTCTGCCAATCTTGATCGAGCATTTTGGTGAGGCGGATATCGTTATCGCCGCCCGTATTCATAAGAATTATGGAATCTTAAGATCAATTGTATCCAATATTTTTAATCTCATCCCGTTGATGCTCTTTGGCATTAGAACCGATGATGCCGGAGCCGTGAAGCTCGTTCGCAACAGCGTCATTCGCGATACTCGGATTATTTCCCGATCTCCATTTTCGGAAGCCGAGCGCATCATTCGGGCTGTGCGCGCAGGTTATCGTCTCAAATCAATTCCCACGGTTACGAGGCAACGCGATGCAGGGGTTTCGCACGGGGTTCGTTTCAAAGTACTCGTTGCCGCTGCCAAAGATGTTTTACGTGTTTGGTGGGACATCCAAATCCTGGGACACTGACAAAAGTTTTCCTGAAAATGAACTCAGCTTAGTTTGCTCACGATTTCCTTGAGTTGTTCAGAGACAAACAGAACCTGCTCATTCGTCATTTCGGGATAGATGGGCAATGAGAGAGTTTCATTCGCCATCTTTTCACTCTCGGGAAAATCGCCCGTTTGATATCCAAGATCGCGATAGCCTTCTTGTAAATGCACCGGGATGGGATAGTGGGAATTGCTTTGGATGCCTCGTTCCAACAGCATTTGCGCGACTTGCTCGCGGCTTTTTACGCGTACAGCATAAATGTGATAGACGTGGCGTGAGTTTGGTAATTCCGAGGGCAAGGTTAACGGAACCCCTCGTAAACTTTGTGTGTAGAGAGAAGCGATTTCCCGGCGCCTTTGTGTCCACGCTTCCAAGTGCCTGAGTTTGACCCGAAGAATGGCGCTTTGGATGGCATCAAGGCGATAATTAAAGCCACGTTGCTCGTGATGATAGCGGCGGCTCGATCCCCAGTTTCGCAAAAGTTTAATCTGGTCTGCATCCTCTTTGTTGGCGCATAAGACCATCCCACCCTCGCCATAGGCACCGAGATTTTTACCCGGATAAAAACTGAAACAGCCCAGACGCCCCAATGTCCCCAAAGTTTTACCATGATAGGAAGCAGCATGAGCCTGCGCTGCGTCTTCAATAACGGTCAATCCATGCTGCTCGGCCAAGGCCAGGAGGGGAGCCATATCGCACGATTGGCCATGCAGATGAACCGGGATGATCGCCTTTGTTTTTTTCGTGATTGCCGAGCCTATTTTTTCCGTATCAATTGTTTGATAAAGAGGGTTGATATCAACGAATCGCGGAATGGCGCGAGCATACTCAATCGCCGCCACAGTCGCCACGAAGGTCATTGAAACGGTAAGCACCTCGTCGCCAGGTTTGATGCCTGCCGCCAATATGGCCAGGTGTAGTGCGCTGGTTCCTGAACTTACTCCAACTGCATGTTCGCAACCACTGAAGGATGCAAACTCGGTTTCCAGGGATTCCAACTCCGGGCTGAGAATAAAGGCGCCCGATTCCAATACTCTTTTAACTTCGCCATTAATTTCGGATGAGATTGTCTGGTACTGGGCCTTAAGATCCAAATAGGGAACTTTCATGGGCGCTTAGAGATTGAGATCGATGGGTTCTCCCCGCTTTTTAAGCGAGAGCGAGGCGGCCTCGAGCAGTTGAATCGCCCTGATGCCTGCGGCACCATCTGTAAGCGGCTTTTCTCCTTTGCGGATGCAGTCGTGAAAATGTTCAATTTCTGTCCGTAAAGCTTCGCTGGCGTTAATATGCGGCGCGTGCATGTCGCCTGTACGATATTGAATCAACATTTTATAAACGTCCTCCACGGACGATGAGACGGAAATGCCTTTGTCGTAAACCTTGATTTTTTCGCTTGGCTCCACGTCATCATAGACGACCATTTTATTTGTTCCTCCAAGTAAAGTCCGTCGAACTTTTACCGGTGCGAGCCAATTGGCATGAACATGGGCGATGAGATTATCATCAAAAAAAACGGTGATATAGGAAATTGATTCGTGTTTGCCAGGATGGGCAAGCCCGGTTGCAGAAACCGCGCGTGGATGCGCCCCGAGAACATAATCCATGATCGCCAGGTCGTGAATGGCAAGATCCCAGAGGACATTGATGTCTTGCTGGATAAGTCCCAGATTAACCCGTACCGCATCGTAATAAAGTATTTTACCAAGGGAGCCGTCCTCCACGAGCTCGCGTAATTTGCGAACAGCGCCTGTATAAATAAAAGTGTGATCGACGAGCAATACCTTTTTTTGTTTTACAGCTTCCTCGGTCAATTGCCGTGCCTGCTCGACAGAAGAGGCGAGAGGCTTTTCAACCAGGAGATGCTTGCCTGCTTTAAGGGCGGCCATTCCGATGCTGAAATGAGTGTGCGTGGGCGTCGAAAGAGCAACGGCTTCAATTTCAGGATCATTTAGCAAATCCATATAATTGCTGAAAACATCTATGGATGGATAACGGCTCTTGGCGAAGTCAAGGCGCTGTTGACTAAGATCACTTATCGCTTTCAGGTTGAAACCTGGAGTTTCATTAAAATTCCTGGCTAAATTTGGTCCCCAGTAGCCGTAGCCAATAACACCGACTCCAATTTTTTTATCCATAATAGGGTAAGAATTAATAGGGTCTGCTTCCAGGGGCAGATCGAAGTAAAAACACACCGGCATTTTTATCTCCATTGCCACGGCAATCGATATATTGATAAGAAGGTTCAAGTTCCTTGCTTAGTTTATCGAGAAAATCATTTGAAATATCGTTATCCGGCCAGATAAGCACACCTGCGATGTTATTTGATTGAAGGAACTGCAATCGATTGGGCATCGCGTCAGAGTAAAAATCATTATTGAGTTTTTCTCTATATTCGGCGACATCGACATAGTTGGCAACAGACTCAAAATAAGTCCAGGTCGAGTAACTTCTATTCTCGGAGAAGACGGCTAGGGCGGGAGATTCATAGTAATTGAAAGCCACGGATTTTCCCGTTAAGAATGTCGCATGTTTCACTTGTGTCAGGACTTGAAACATCTTTTTTTTCTGATCATCTGCCATGATATAATGATTACCTTCCAGGCGAAACTCGGCGTCATGCCACGGCCCCCAAGGTGTCCAATTCCAGGCATTCTTAAGCCATCCGCTCAAGCTTACAGCTGCGGATAACAACAAGACGATCGTGATCAGCCGGTTTACAACACCTCTACGCATGGCAATAATTGGAAATAAACTTATAAGGCCTGCTCCATAGATATATCCCCACATTTTCTCAATGGTATTATATCGACCTTCCATCGTTTTTATTTCTATCCCGATCAGCATGATAGGCATGACAAACATGACCAGGCGGATGCCAAAAGGTAGCTCTCGGAAGTAAAACCAACCGCAAATCCAAAGTATTAGAATCGGCCACCACTGAATGACAAATTCAAATAAAGGTGCGCGTTCCTCAGGCTTTGTCGGTATGAGCGACGGGGCTTCAGGCGAGGAGGTGACTTCATAAAAGGATGGCCACAGTAAAATCAGGCCGCCTAAAAGTATCAATAACATGATACTGGTCTGAGACGGACGACGATGACAGAACAGTGCAGTAACCAGCGTTCCTCCGCATAACAATAAAGTTATAGGAAAAGCCCAAGTGCTGGAAACCACCGCAAATATCGGGATGAGAACGGCCATGACCCAAGGCCAGATCGTTTTTTTCAGGTAACCGAGCTCGGCAATGACAAATACTGAAAGAAGCGTTAAAAAATGCCCGGAAGAATTGGCATGATATTCATCCCGCCATGTCCAAAAACCTGGAACTTGAAGCTCAAGGCGTTCGTGATGATCGGAGGCTAATAATTTCCAAATAGGATTGTCGGGATTGCTATTGCCCGGATCGATTCCGCTGCCGGAAAAACCGCCGGAAAGATTGTTAGCCAGCCAAAGGCTGGGGTGGTTAGGCATGAATAGTTGTATGTAAGCGGAACTTCCCGTGGCAGCCGATTCAATGAGAAAGGGAACAGCGCACGTAATCCACACTTTACCACCTGAGATGCGATAGGCCGCAGCTGCTCCAGCCATGCAGGTGAATGCCGAGAGTAACGCATGTGAAACATTATAGGCTACACCCAACTTGATATCGAAGAGACGCTTGACTAGGGAAGCGGCATAGTGCTGCAGAGAATAATACCATTCATATCGAAATGGCGGTAACCAGGTATCCATCGGAGGCAGCACATCTCCCTGGCAAAAATTGTTGATTTTATTCAAATCCGCAAGGCCGTCGGAAGTATAATTAATATCCGGCTGCAGGCAGCGAATCGCAAAGGTAAAGCCAAACGAAACAAGGAATATCAGAGAAGGTAACAGTAATTGTTCCTTGGAAAAAGTCGGCGAAATAATCACCCAGATAATGGCGCCGAGCAGTAAGGGTAAAACGATCAACAAGGTCGGAAGCGCCACGATGTGCTCGATAAAATTGATAAGAATAACGAAGGCGAGTGGGGGGATAAAAAAGCCAAACCAGGGAGATTCCTGTGGAAAAAGACGGTGAAAAATAATGGCTCCACCAATCACCAGAGCGGAGATCATGAGCCAAAGAAAAAGGGCTTGAAGTATAAGCATGGTACGTAACGGCGGTTAAGCCTCGAACAGATTGCCTAAATTTCCATGCATGGAACAGTAAAATTAATGCGACGATATTTCAATTTAAGTCTTGCACGCACCACCCAAACGGCAAGTCTCAAATTAATGACGCAGAGAACGCTCTTCGGGGTAAAATTTGCTCTTGTCCCTATCTTCATGTATATGATAAAAAGTATCGTACAAATTGTTATTATTTAATATTGGTCGATGCTCAACATTTCTATTGCCGCTCCGGCTTATAACGAGGGCGAAAACATTTTCCCCCTTGTGGAAGGTTGGGTGCATTATTTGCAGGCGCACTTTAAGCCGGAGGATTTCGAAATCGTTGTATGCAATGACGGAAGCAAGGACAATACGTGGGATCTTTTGTGCAAACTATCCCGGCTCTACCCATCCGTAAAGCCATGCAATCATGCGACCAACCAGGGTGCTGCCGCTGCCCTGACAACGGCCATCAGGAACACGACCAAGTCCTGGGTTCTTTTGCTCGATTCGGATGGTCAATATCCTGTTGAAAATCTGGAGCGTTTTACGCGCGAACTGAAACGTGCTCCTCTTCCTGCATTTATTGGCTTTCGTGTTCATAAGGTGGACTCAACTTTCGCGAGGTTTGGCTCATGGGCCAGTGGATGGTGTTGCAATCTGTTTCATGGCACACGATATCGCGACTTTAACTGTGCGCTCAAACTTGTTGAAGGCCCCCTGCTTCGCGATCTTTGCCTCGAGGCCAAAGGTCTGAATTATTCCACGGAAATTAGCTCTAAAATTCTGGAGCGGGGCGTTGTGATGGGAGAGGTCGAGGTTCTTCATCAATCCCGGGACAAAGGACGTAGCAGTCGAACACTGATCCGCGGCAGTCTGCATCGATTTTTCTTTGTTATTTATATCGGATTTCGTCAATTTCTCCTCAAGGTTGGCCTGTTGCAACGTCGTCCCTATTCACGTTCATGAAGCCATCTGCATCAAACAATTCGAACCGCCTGGTAGTTTCCGTTTTTTGCGGTGGACGAGGCGGCTCGAACTTGATTCGTGAGTTTCTTCGCCGTCCCGACGTGGAATTGAATGCGCTGATCAACGCCTATGACGATGGCCTTTCCACGGGTGAGTTGCGCGGTTTTATTCCCGGGATGCTTGGGCCTTCCGACTTTCGGAAAAATCTCTCCAACTTTCTTCATTTGCATAGCAGTTATCAATACGCGATGACTCAACTGCTCGAATTTAGATTATCGGAAACCTATCAGGAAAAGGAGATTTCCTACCTAAAAAAATGGTCCGCCGTTGGTGGTGAAAGCGACGATTCGATATTGCCGAAGGATCTCCGCTCCGTCGTGCAAGAGTTGGACAGAATGGGGCCGCAGGTGCGTGGTTATTTGGCTGCTTTCTTCGAATACCAGACCCGGCAAGGCCAGGGTTTTAAGTTTGTTGATTGTTCCTTGGGCAACCTTATTTTCGCCGGCGCCTATCTAAAAAATAATCGTAACTTTAATGCCACGGCCACCGAACTGGCCCGGGAATTTCATTCAAAAGCCAAACTCTTGAATGTTACCCAGGGCGAAAATCGCATTTTGGTTGCTCTCAAGGAAGACGGCGAAATATTAGAGAGAGAATCAAAAATAGTCGGTGCCCAAAGTGCCGCGAGAATCGTCGATGTCTTCTTTCTGGAAAAGCCACTATCTCCAGTCGAATTGGAGCGCATCTGTGCGCTGCCGGATGTGAAAGCCAAGCGCGCCGCTCTACAAGCCTTTCACAAGCCAGTCACACTTTCGCCGGAAGCCAGGGATGCCCTGCTTCATTCCGATATTATTATTTACGGCCCGGGTACGCAATTTTCATCGCTCCTTCCAAGTTATAAAACGACGGGACTTGATGAGGCCATTGCCGCAAGCAGTGCACGAGCCAAGATATTTGTGGTTAATATCCATCGCGATCACGATATCCAGGCCCTCTCCGCGACCGACATTGTGAGCAATGCCCTTGATTTTTTAAACGACAGCTCAAATGAGCGTGGCTTATTTACTCACGTTCTATATACAAACCGTTCCAGCAAGCCCGATCAACTGATTCCAAGAGGGGATCTGGCAGCGCAAAAGTTTTCCAAAAACTTAAAATGGATCGAGGATGAATTTGAAAATCCGGTGCGAGCTGGTGTACATAGCGGATATCTGACTGTACGGCACATCCTTGGTGCCTATGAAGAAGCCATTATCCCCGTCGATCAGGAGCTTGATATCTATATCAATCTCTACGAAAGATCGCTTGCCATGAATCAGCTCATACAGGAGTTTCTTGAACTGCCCTGGCATACTCAGTTCAAGAAGGTTCGGCTCCGTTTTAATAATGTAGAGTTGCCCCGTTTGGATCTTCCTTCGCATCTGGTGATAGAGTCGGTTACGTCCGATGAGATGTTTTCAGAGGTGCACGAACTAAGTGATTGGGCTTCTTCGAGGCGCTCCAAATACCTGGTCACCATTTCCGGCGATGGCGAATACCGGTTGTGCGACATCCTTTACGGCCTCGAAATTCTCATGCAACACCCGTTTGCTGCGGTATACGGCTCGCGCACGCAAAGTCGCAATCAATTTTATCATTCCCTGGACGCTGCCTACGGAGAATCGCTCTTTCTTTACACATTAAGTCTTATCGGCGCGTTTCTATTTTCGCTCATGTTTGTCCTGCGGTTTGGTGTGATTTTTTCCGATCCACTTACTGGTTTTCGACTTTATAACCGAAGCTCTCTTGCTTCCGTCCTCGGAAAACTTTCCAAGCTTGAGGATCATTCCGCCAGCGGAATCACCAAGATACTCATGCAAAATAAATGCGAAATAGCAGAGATACCCATTCTGTATCGCACGTTCGATGGTTTCGCCAATATCAGATGGCGTTTGTTAAGGAGTTTTCGCAATGCCTGGCGCATTTTCTTCTAAACGGCACCTTCTTTTCGATCTGGATGGCACACTGGTGAATTCCGTTCCGGCGCACGATCGCGCCTTTATCGATACGTTGAAGGTTCGTTACCCGGCCCTGGCGGAGAATTTTGATTACACCATTTTCGCGGGACGTCCCACCCGGGAGGTTTTTCAGACACTCGGTTTCCGGGATGAAATGGAATTGACCGAACTTACCGATTGTAAACAGAGACTTTACCGTGCCGCTGTTGAGCATGGTGATGTCACTGTTTTTGCCGGAGCAGAATCTTTACTGGAGCAGCTTCAACAAAAGGGTTGTCGTCTTTTTTTAGTCACGGGCGCTAGTCGGATCTCCACTCATCGAGTCCTTGAGTTAACGAAGCTCGCGCATTATTTTGAAGGAATCACCACCGCAGAAGATGCTCATCCCGGCAAGCCATCGCCTGAACCCTATCTTCATACCGTTGCCAAATTTGGCTTGAGCAGCCAGGACTGTCTTGTCATTGAAGATGCCGAAAGCGGCCTTCAATCCGCCCAAGGCGCTGGCTTGGACGTGGTATTGATTCACGCTAACCTTCAATTACCGGGCGTGATCAACGTGGATAGTTATGCAAAGCTCGCCTCTCTCCTGCTCCCATGAAAAACCGCCTTCCAGATATTCCCCGGAATCGAATTTGCGCGGTTGTTCCCGCCGCAGGACGTGGAACGAGGCTTGGCGTCCAGACTCCCAAGGTCTTTGTCCCCATCTTTCCTTCCATCACCATCTGGGATGTCATCCACGATAAACTATCCCAGTTGGTCGATCACACCGTTCTTGTTCTCTCCCAGGACGGACAGGATTACCTGAAAAAAAATCACGCAAATTTTAACCCGGAAAGTTTCGACAAAACGGAGATAGGCCTTCAATCCACACCTCTCGGCATGGGAGATGCCATCTTTTGCGTCAGCGATCTTTGGAGTAAGTACGAAAATATTCTGATCGTATGGGGTGATCAGTTCAATCTCTCGCTTCATACGCTACAAACCTGTCTCGATCTTCATTCCACCCAGGGAACTACCTCGCTGACTCTTCCGGTGGTTCGTACGCCAAGCCCTTATGTGGAATATATTTTCGATTCCTCAGGCTCCCTGACGAAAGTGCGGCAAACGAGGGAAGGGGATCAGTGCGAGCCGAACGGCTTTTCCGATATCGGGGTCTTTCTTCTTAGCGGAGGTTCAACTTTGTGTGAAGAATGGCATCGTTACCGGACGACTAGTGCCTCAGGCTCGGCGACGGGGGAAATAAATTTCCTTCCATTTCTCGCGTATCTTTCCTCAATAGCCAAATGGCCGGTGGCCAGATACGAAACAAAGGATCCGACCGAAGCGGTTGGCATCAATACACCGGATGATCTTGCCTTTGCCCGGCAACTTCTCCAAAAAAATCTTCCCACCACCAAAAAATCTTATGGGTAAAACAATGCTTGTTACTGGCGGCGCGGGTTTTATCGGCAGTCATCTCGTCGAACGCCTGCACGCTCTCGGTCATCGGGTTCGTGTCCTCGATAATCTTAGCCAGGGACGCTCCGAATGGATTCACCCCTCGGCCGAATTTCTCGAAGGAGACATTACCGATCTCTCTTTGTGTCGTCGGGCATGTGAAGGCGTCGCCGGTGTCTTCCATCTCGCGGCGATGTCGAAAGTCGCGCCCTCCATCGATAAGTTTGAATTTTGCACGGAACAAAACATCATCGGCACGCAAAACCTGCTCATCGCCGCCCGTGACAGGAAAGTCCGTAAATTGGTTTATAGCGGCTCGTCCACTTATTATGGAAATGGCGCTCCGCCCCAGTCAGAAAACTCTTTGCCCGATTGCCTGAATCCGTATGCGGTCTCCAAATATGTCGGCGAGCAATTCTGTGAAATTTTTACCCGTCTCTACCGATTTCCGACCGTCACACTTCGTTACTTCAACGTCTATGGCCCGCGTCAGCCCGCAGTCGGCGCCTATGCACTCGTGCTCGGTATATTTCTGGATCAACGTCGTCGGGGCGAACCTTTGACTATTCATGGAGAAGGCTCGCAACGCCGGGATTTCATTCATGTCTCCGATGTCGTTGAAGCCAATCTCGCGGCATACGGTAGCGATGTCGAAGGAACCGTGATGAATGTCGGTAGCGGAACGAATACTTCGATCAAGGAAATCGCCAACCTGATCTCGCCGCATCAGGTACACCTTCCGCGTCGGACGGGAGATGCGGAAGTGACTCTGGCCGACATCAGCCGGATCAAGCAACTTCTTGGCTGGAATCCCAAAACATCCTTTGCAGAGGGGCTTAAGCCTTTGCTTGAGGCTTCGGAAGCACCGCCGGTTTTAAAGGGGTGAATAACAAGACGAAGAGATATTTTTTAGTTCAGGGAAAAGATTGTTGTAACCAAACTCACAATTTAGGCATCATTTCTTGGTATGAACGTACTCCGACTCTTAGTTTGTGTGACAGGCTTGTCATTTTTCATGGTGTCTCCAGCAATGGCCAATGGTAAAGGTGCCGGTCATCACCGCCATCATCATCATCACCACCACCATCATCATCACAAAGTATAATTCGCCATAGTCCTCCGTGATAATGGAGGATTAAAGATGGAAGTAGTCCCGGCGTTACCAACTGATGATGTAGAACTCATTCAGGGAGCAACGCTGGGCCTCTTCCTGTGTCATCCACCGTTCCTGGGTATTGCGGCCCCACGGATCCGACCAGGCAATTTCTTTGGTATCCGGATTATAACCGGTGATGAGGACTTGATGGCCGCCCTTGTTTTCCAAGGGTGTCGCTTTTGAAGTGGATGGCGTTCGGCTTTGCGTGAGCAGTTTTTTCCACGCTTCCCAATCTTTATCACGATCACACAGGGCATAGCGCTGCTGAACTGTGACATAGCCCCCCGGATTGACTCCCCAGAAAATAGGAATGCCTGCATCGATATAACGGCGCAGGCTAAACGCATCTATTTTGGTGATTTGGATGAACTGGGCCTTTCGACCGTAATTGTGCAGCGTATTGTCGAGTTGAGCGGCAACTTCGCTTCCTCCTTCTCCGCCGCTGAAGCCAGCTCCACCAATGCGACTCAGGGTGTACATATCACCGGGAACGCCAGTGTAGCGCAAGACTCGCTCCCAAGTGGCGGGAACACAGTAACCTTTAAGCCCCTGGTCGGCCATGGGGATCTGGGTAATGACGACATCTCCGTTAACCCGATGCTCAACGGCATCGATTAACTTTGGGCCTAGTTCATCACGAGGAATGCGTTCGGTACGGCCATGGTTATCGGCGAGTTGAGTCGGAATAACACGAAGCAGGTTATATTTGTTTTCCTGGCAGGTAAGCAGGAAGGACACGCCGTTCCAGTCCCATCGCAAGGCATCTTCGCGGGTGACGGCATCACTCCCAAAACTGGTTCTGCGGGGATCGCCGAAGAGTGCGGTTAAATTTTTGGTGAGCGTGACCTGTTCCTTCTGGCGGGCCGCCTCGAAAGATTGCCTGATCGCATCAAATTTGGCCTGGAGTTCGGCGATCTTTTGGTCAGAGCCTTCCAACGGGGTGCCTGTTTGATGCTTGAGCGCATAGATAGCGCTTAAAATGCGAACGGCTCCCTGATAGTCACCATCATTGGCGAAAGCGATCAAAGCAGAAGTCGGGGTATCATCGGCATCCGAATACAGAGCCACGCAATAAGCTCCACCGCCAAGTATGGATGCCGGGGCATAATTCCCTTCTGTATCATAGAAATAGCGGCGATAAGAACTTTCCCACTTTGTTTTGTCTTCAAGCCTCAGGCGTAACCGACTGGCAATGAGTAGAGCCGATTCTTTCCAGAAGCTTTGCGTGGTGAAAAACGATGTGCCGAGACCGGCATTGATCTTGGCAACGGCATCATCGGGAATCGGAGCGCTTGAAGTCGCGGTGATATCCTGGCCTGGAGTTGATAAACTGGTTGAAGGAACCGGGGCGAGGTTTGTAACTGGAGCTGGTGGTGAGACAAGGGGAGCGTTATTTGTTGTCGCAGATGGACTCGTTGGCGAAGCGCCAGAGATATAATCGGTGGAGACTTTGGCGATGCGGTAATAGATGCCTTGGGCATTTTGCAGGACAATCTGATTACCCTCGATACGCACGAAGGTGAATTGCGCGCCGACGGTCGCTTCCCCCACTCCAAGGACATCACCCTTGGGAGAAAGAGTTGTCAGCGGGGTTTGTTTGGTGACGACGACCGTCACCGAAGCAGCCTCAGCCCGGTTAAGGACGGGGTTAAGACAAAAGCAGAGGCTAAAAATGGCAAACAACCATCGTCCACTAATAAAAGCCTGCTTGGAATATCCCGGTCGAAAATCCATTAAGGGCACGAGGAACGTCAGGCTTTCAAAGTGTGATGACTTTGTTGGGGCCTTCGGCGAAGGCCTCGAAAAGTCGGGTCACCTGCCATGCGTGATCGAGAGTGCCCTTGGCCACCGGTCTCTTTTCCAGGATGGAGCGGGCAAATTCATTGACCTCGTTGTAATAGCCGAGCAGGAAGATTCCTTTGTTATAAAGCTGGCCTAGGGAAAACTCGGGATCCCACGTCGCGGTGGTTTCATTTGCATTTCCCAAAAAATAGTTAGGAGCATCCCCGTAACCCACGCCGGGCGGATTGCGATGAAGGGAGACGCGATGGTTGTTCTCCACCACGATATGCTGGCGGGTATTCGAAACGATGGTCGTCCGTTCCATTCCGCCGTTATTGGAAGAACCCGCAGTCATGGCAAACGATGCCACCGGACCGCCTGCGCCATAACCGAACGTAGCGTTGCCTGCACCTGAAGGGCTCCGCTCGTAATAAAGTGTCTTGGGCATGCCCAGAAGAAAAACGAGCAAAGCCGCCGGATGACAAAGATGATCCAGAAAGCTTGCGACCGCCCAGTTATGCTTGGTCGTGTAGGTGGTAAATTCCTCCACGGTAGGGACATGCTGGGGATATTGCAGGAGAACGAGCTCAATCGACCCAAAGCTCTCCGCCGTCGTGAGTTCCTTTGCTTTTTCGTTGGCGGGGAAAAACATCTTTTTCAATCCGACGAGCACATTGCGGTTCGCTTTTTTGGCCGCTTCTCGCAGCATGTCGATCTCGTCGCAGGCAAAGGCTGGCGGTTTTTCAAACCAGACGTGGACACCTGCCTCGAGACAGTCGCGGACGATGGGGGGATAGAGGGGCCGTCCGGTTTTGTTATCCCAACCCGTGACGATGAAGACGGCGTCAAGCTTCTCCTTGCGCAGCATCTCCTTGTAATCCGTATAAGTGGATGTTGCCCCAAATTTTTTGGCGAAGGCCTTTGCCTTTTCTATTTCGAGATCACAGGTGGCCACCAGGTTGACGGGAGCAAATTGAAACGTCGGATAGATGTTTCGGAATGAATGAGAACCACAGCCGATAAAACCTGCGCGAATTTCGGGTTCATCGACAAGTCTTCCGTGAAAGTTAATACGTTGTGTCATAAAGGATAAGTAGGATTGGAGTGAATCTTCAAAGAGGGAAGGGAATCAGTTTTCTTAATTTTCGCCGCAGGTCTCGCGATGAGCGGATGAGAACGAGATCATCAGGATCGCGTCCTCCGTTCCAATATTTCGCGCCTGATGCACGAAATTTTTGGGAATCGAAATAGAATCTCCCGCCGTCATCTTCTTCATGCCCTCGGCTGTGGTATGCTCAATGGTGCCTTGGTAAACGAAAAGGATTTCAGAGCAATTGGGATGATAGTGCCGGGGGTTTTCCTGGCCCGGGCGAATGATGCAACGGCCAAAAGTCATGTCGGCATCTGGAACGAGCTGATCCGTCACAAACCAGGTCAATTGCCCCCAATCAAACTCGATGACTCCGGCTTTTTCTTGAGGTACTAAAGTTGGAACTGCGGTATTCATTTCAAATTTCTGATTTCTGGTGATTTTTTCTTCGTTTTTACGCGGTCAGCGAACCAATCGGATCGCATTTGATGTCCAAAACTTTTACCACCCGTGTCATGGAGGGAAAGCTATTTCATCAAGGCCTGTGACTTGGCTGTCAGTAGGGTAAAATTGCTCGTCAGGGAAAAAGATCGCTTGCAAAAACAAGTGGTGACGCAGGCTTACTTGCCAGATTTCACCCGTAAGACTAATCTTTCACAGTTCCAGCATTCCTTCATGAAACTCCTCGCCTATTCGAAATGGGATATTGTTCCGGTTCTCTGTGGACTGGCGCATTTCGCATTCGCGCTCACTTTTTTTGCAGTTTTTCCTTATGCCCCATGGTGGTTACTCGTAAGCATGGGCTTCACCTACGCCATCAGCATTTCATGGAACATCAACGGCATCTCCCACAATTTTCTCCATAACCCTTATTTTACCTCCTATCTCCTGAACCGGATTTTCAGCCTGGTCGAATCATTGACCATGGGTTTTTCGCAGACTTTCTACGAATACGTTCATCAACGGCATCACATGGGTAATAGCGACAAGCCCAACGAGCACGGTGAAACCATCGATTGGCTTTCCATTTACAGGCACGGCCATGATGGTGAGGCGGAAAGCGTCTGGAGTTATGTTTTTCTGGGCTATTTCCGGGACGACCCCAAGGCGATCTATCGCGAAATTGCGCGCCGCAGTCCGACCGATGCCTTTTGGGGCGTCTTTGAAATTGCCGCTTTCCTCAGTTTTTTCACGCTCGGCTTTTTCCTGAACTGGCACTTCATGGTTTTCTTTCTGCCCTTTTATTATCTTGGCCACTGTCTTTCTTATCTCAATGGCTACTACCTTCATTACGGCGGCAATCCTGACAAGCCCATCGCTTGGGGAGTGAGCAGTTACCACAAATTTTATAACTGGCTATGGTTCAATAACGGCTATCACGCCGAGCATCATTTCCGACCCAAGATGCATTGGACCCGGATGGACGAATTTCACCGCCAGATCGCTGAACAACAGCGCAAGGAAGGGGTGCGGGTCATCACACCGCCCCACGCGCTTGGTTTTCTTGACCCGAATCTTCCCGAAAAAAGCCGTCCTTTGGAACCCACGACGGAGTCGCTTTCCTCAAAGGAAGCTGCACGCCTAAGTTCTTAATCTTAAAGGTGCTTACACATAGACTTGCATTGCGCGCAGAGATCATTAGTCTTGGTCAATTACTTATGTCCGGCAAAGGTGTCCTAAGCATTTGCCAACAACTGCGGTTTCTTATCGCCGAAACTATTTCAGATACAACCTTCAGTAATTTCTTTACCCATGCATAAGGAAGTTTACCTCCCGCCTGCGGATTACCCCGAAATCGGGCTTCGTCTCGAAACCCGGGTGGAAAAGACAAGCGAGTTCGCTTCCCAGTTGGTCTCGGTAAAAACTTCCTTTGGGCGGGCCGTGGTCACGAATCGGGTACCCGAGGCGGATGCGATGACCTGGGCTTCCGGCTTAAGTCATGCGGCGAGCGACCACCGATATTACGAGCTGACCCACGATTCTCTTGGGCACCAATTCGAGCATTATTATCTTTTGCTCAAGGATCACTCGGGATCAACCCGGGCGATTCAACCCTTCCTCATGGTGAACCAGGATCTTGTCACGGGTATGCCCGAAGCGATCCGCGGTGCCATGAATAAGATTCGCCGGCGCTTTCCCTCATCCCTGGTCATGCGCATGCTCATGGTGGGATGTGCTGCAGGTGAGGGACATCTCGTGTGTGATCGTTCCACCGAAGGCGTCGAGTGGGTTGTGCAGGCATTGCGGGAAGCCCTGCCCTCCGTGGCGCGTAATTTCAACGCGGCTATGATCGTGTTCAAGGATTTCCCCAAGAAATATCGCAAACCGCTTCGTCAATTGCGCCAGGCTGGTTATGCGCGCGTGCCGAGCATGCCCGGCTCCCGGCTCGATCTTAACTTCAAGGATTTCGAGGAATATCTTCAAACCAGGCTCAGTCATAAGACCCGCAAAAATCTGCGCCATAAATATCGCAAAGCTGCAGCGGGAATACCCTTGGAAATGCAGGTAGTGACCGACATCGCGCCCTACATCGAAGAACTTTTTCCGCTCTATCAGCAGGTGCTCGAAAGATCCCAGTACAAATTTGAGGAATTGACCAAATCCTATTTCGTCAATCTTGGGCAGAAAATGAACGACCGTTCGGTCTTTTTCATCTGGCGCCAGAACGGCAAAGCTGTGGCCTTTAGTTCCTGCTTCGGTCACGAGGGGATCTTGCGTGACCATTACATCGGTCTCGATTACAACGTCGCCCTCGACAGCCACCTCTATTTTGTCACTTGGCGCGATATCATCACGTGGGCCATTCAAAACGGTTATCGCACCTACTACAGCGCCCCGCTGAACTACGAGCCCAAGTATCACCTGCGTCACGATCTGGTGCCGCTTGATCTCTACGTGCGTACTTCATGGAACTGGCTGAATCCGATCTTCCGCTTCGTGGTGCCCTATCTGGAACCCACTCGTTACGACCCGATGATTCGTCGTTTTGCCAATGCGCATGAGCTTTGGTAACCCTACAAAATAAACCCCCTGTCATCCTGAGCTTGTCGAAGGACCTCTAACTATTCCTTCTTAAGATGTCGCTTGAGCAAAAAAGTTGGAGATCCTTCGACAAGCTCAGGATGACATATTTTTAACATGTCTTCCACGAAGCAGGTCTGGTTCCGAACCGACGACGCATGGGATTTTATTGCCGATGGGCAAAAGCCCAACATGCAAGTCATCGATGTTCAAGAGGAGGCGAAGGCGTTGCGATTTATCACCTCCGCTTCCCGGGTCGAAAAATTCGCCGCGCATCATGCTCACGAATTTCGCCCCTTTACGCTTCTCGGTTCCGGTGATTTTCATCACTTAAGCGCCGTCTGGACGCGCCAATTTCAGGAACCCTTCACCCTTCTCTCCTTCGACAATCATCCCGATTGGGATATTCGTCCGCCGAAATGGTCATGCGGCGCGTGGATCAATCGTGCGCTGGAAAATCCGCGTATCCAACAGGGGAGCATCTGGGGTTGCGGCAATTTTGAATGCAATTTTCCGTGGCGATTGCTGGGAAATCGCGCTGCCGCACAAGCGGGTCGTCTCCGCGTTCATCCATGGGCGCAAAAGGGCGTTAATTATCCTTCATGGTTGAATCCTCTGACATCGGAAACCTGGAAATCCCAATTCACAGACTGGGCGGAGAGCCAAAACGGTCAAAAAATTTACGTCACCATCGACATGGATTGTCTTTTGTCTGCCGAGGCCGTCACGAACTGGGAAAATGGTCGCTTCACCTGTGACGACCTCATCTGGGCCCTGCGCACATTGCGCGAGAAGACGGAAATCATCGGTGGCGATCTTTGCGGAGCCTGGTCTCAGCCAGCTTACCAAACCACCTTCCAACGGCTGGCCGGGTGGTTTGATCATCCTCGGGCATCGGTGCCCTCTCGTGAAGATTTGCTCGCCCGTAATCTTCCCGTGATCGAACGGTTGTGGTCCGCGTTAACCAGCGCTGATTTTTAACGCATTTAACGGAATGTTTTCACTTCACCACTCCGTCATCCTGAGCTTGTCGAAGGATCAGACACGTTCTTCTTATCCAAAAAGTTGGGTAATCACAGAAAGTCGTCGGATTCAAACTGTCCGATTTTATTGATCATCCATAACACGTCTGATCCTTCGACAAGCTCAGGATGACGGAATTTAAAATCCCGCACTTTAGAGGCTGCGGCTATAGTTGGTATTTCCAAATGAGTTCCCGCTTTGATTCAGTATCAGTTCGCGTTAGAATACTTTCTTAAACATGCCAGCCGTGAACAAACAACAACCAAGCCAATTTTTCGCCTATACTCCTTGGGACGCCATTCCCGCCATCTGTGGTGTGCTCAATGCCGTCTTTGTCGTTCTATTTTACATGGCCTTTGCCTACTGGCACGCGCCATGGTGGGTGCTCATCTGCATGGGCTTCACCTATTCGGTCAGCATTGGGTGGAACATCAACAGCGTCTGTCATAACTTCATCCACAATCCCTTCTTTACTTCACCCCTGCTCAACCGTCTTTTCAGCCTGATGCAGTCACTCGCGCTCGGCTTTTCCCAGGTTGCTTACGATGCGGTGCATACCCGCCATCATCGCGGTAACAGCGACCGTCCCGGAGATGATGGCGAGACCATCGACTGGGTCTCCATCTACCGCCATGGGCATGACCACGAAGCCGAAAGCGCCTGGACCTACACTTTTTTGAGTTATCTGAGGGATGATCCCTTTGCCATCATCAAGGAATTGAAACTCAAGGATGCCTCGGAAGCCCGTTGGGGCATTGCGGAAATAGTCGGGTTCATGGTCTTTTATATCGCCATGTTTTTCGTGAACTGGAAGTTCATGCTCTTCTTTCTTCCCTTTTATTATTTCGGCCACTGCCTCTCTTATCTCAATGGCTACTACCTCCATTACGGCGGGGATACCGAACAGCCGATTGCGTGGGGCGTGAGCAGCTACCACAAGCTCTACAACTACATCTGGTTTAACAACGGCTACCATGCCGAGCATCATTTCCGCCCCAAGATGCACTGGACAAAGATGAAAGAATTCCACAGTCAGATCGCCGCGGATCAGGAAGCCGCTGGCGTCCGTGTCATCAAGCCGCCTCACGCACTTGGGTTTCTCGACCGCTCCCTTCCGGAGAAAAGCCGCTCAGTCATGGCTGAGCGCGCAATCAAGATCGCCAAGTCGCTGGAAGCCCAACCAGCCCAGCAAACCTAGGTAAAGCCGACCTGCGGCCTGAAATTTTTATTCATGGACGATGCATCCCCGGCTCTACTTTTGCCCAAACCTGCGCCCGGTCTTTTTTGGAATCCCTACCTCCAGATTTTTTTGACCGTACTTCTAACTGCAGCGGCGCAGATACTCCTCAAGGTCGGCGCGGATGGCAGTTCAACGGATTCCTCAACATGGAGCCTGCTTGGCGTGAAGGAGCTTGGTTCCGGTTGGACATGGATCGGCATTTTTGCTTTTGTCGCGAGTTTTGGCGGCTGGCTCTATGCGCTCCGTTTTCTTCCTCTTGGTCTGGCCTTTAGTCTCACCAACGGGGTTCATATTTTTGTGCCATTCGGTTCATGGTTTTTTCTCCATGAACAAATCGGCCTGCTCCGTGCCAGCGGCATTCTGGTCATCATCGTCGGGATACTGCTTCTGGCACAATCGGTGGCAAAAGCGGAGGAAAAGGTATGAGCCTGCTCCTTTGGATACTGGTCATCATTTCCCAACTCGCCCTTGTCGTTGGCCAGATCTTTCTCAAGCGTGCGATGTCACGTCGTGAACTCGGGGCTGAACAAGCTCAAGGTTGGATCGGAATTCTCGTCACGGGCATTGCGGCCATGACCGTCTGGTTCCTGCTCTGGCTGGGCGTCATGTCGCGGGTCGACTTGAGCAAGCTCATGCCTTTGGAAGGCATAAGCCCGCTCTTCATCGTCCTCGGTGCGGCCTTCTTTCTCGGGGAACGACTCAACTGGCGCGGCTGGGCAGGCGTGGTGCTCACCTGCGTCGGTGTTTTTCTCGTCTCTGCCAGTTGAGTTATAAGGAATTTTAGAACCGCGAAAATCCGGCTTTCGTGAAAGCAGGACGTGCCTTGCGTTCACCTGCGCCTCCGAATCGCGAGCTGCCGCCGCCTGTGCGGTTGCCGCCGAACGAAGAGCTGCGGAAACCACCCGGGCGCTGGGAAGAGCGATTCGGGCGATTGCCAGCGGCGAAGGGACGTTCCGCGTTTTGTTCGGGAGCATGACTGCTCGCCGATTCACAAGGATGACCCTTGAGCACGGGAATGGGGCGACGGATCAGTCGCTCGATGTTGCGGAGAAGATTGCGTTCCGAGCGGTCACAGAAAGCGATGGCCTGGCCATCGAGTCCGGCGCGCGCGGTGCGTCCGATCCGGTGAACGTAAGATTCGGGTTCCTCGGGCAGATCGAAATTGACGACCAGCGTGATTCCCTTCACGTCGATGCCTCGGGCGGCGATATCGGTTGCCACCAGGATACGGCGACGTCCGGCGCGGAAATTTTCCAGCGCGCGCTGGCGGGCGCCCTGGGACTTGTTGCCGTGAATCGCCTCGGCCAAAATTCCGTCCTTGTGAAGTTGATCAACCAGTTTGTTGGCCATGTGCTTCATGCGGACAAAAACAAGGACGAGTCCTTCCGGCTTTTGCTTGATGAAATGGACGAGCAGCTTGTTCTTGTCGTGGCGTTCCACGAAACAGATCTGTTGCTCGATCCGTTCCACGGTGGGGGAGTCGGGGGTGACTTCCACGCGGACGGGATTGTGAACCAGCGAGGTGGCCAGCTCTTTAATGGCAGGCGGCATCGTCGCCGAGAAAAGGAGCGACTGACGCCGGGGAGGAAGCTTCGTGATGATCCGCTTGATTTCGTGGACGAACCCGAGATCGAGCATCCGATCGGCTTCATCGAGCACAAAGATTTCCACTTTATCCAGGCTCACATGCTTCTGGCGTTCCAAATCCATCAAGCGTCCGGGCGTGGCGATCAGGATATCGACTCCGCGCGAAAGTGCGCGAATTTGCGGGGAAAGACTGACGCCGCCGAAGACCGCCAGATGCGACAATTTAAGAAATTTTCCGTAAGCGCCAAAGCTCTGCGCGATTTGTGCGGCCAGTTCACGCGTTGGCGCGAGAATCAAGGCGCGAGGACGTTTCGGGGTGAGGGGAGTGGAACTTGCCGCCAATCGTTGCAGGATGGGCAGGGCGAATGCGGCGGTCTTGCCGGTACCGGTCTGCGCGATGCCGATTAAATCGCGACCCTGCAAAAGATGCGGGATGGACTGCGCCTGGATGGGCGAAGGTTCCGTGTAATCTTTTTCCTGGAGTGCGCGCAGGATAGGTTCCGCGAGGGCAAGGTTGGAAAAGGTGATGGTGGATGGAGTGGGGCTGGGTGTAACTGTAGTTGTCGTAATAGCTGTCATAAGGAATACCTGAAAAAATTGGGGAGATGACGGGGGCGAAATGAATCGCCGGCGTCAGGCCGCAATTTGAATGTTGATCGATGAGTGTTTGGCCCTGAACGATCTCTCATCGAAAGACAACTAGGGGGCGATTTTGGCCACGAGGCCGAATAAAACCGATGAGCTTTTGCTCACTAAACCGTGTTCACCTTATCCTATAAGGTGAAAGTAGCAAGGATTAAGTTCGGTAGTGTCCTAATTCAGGAATTAAGAAAGTATATGCCAAATAACGATCCATCATCCCGAGCTTGTCGAGGGATCAGCTTCCAGAAAGCATACGCTTACCCTATAGGCGCAGACTTACCGGAGGCTGATCCCTCGACAAGCTCGGGATGACGGAGTTGGAAATGGCACCCAAAGTTAGGCAGTGGGTCAGTTTGAAATCAGCTTCTTGAATGTGGCGATATTGTCACTCGTAGCAGGGAGAAGTTTGAGAATGATAAACGGATCGGCATAATAGTCATCGATTTTACCGTTCTTTGTAACGAAAAAAATGTACGAAACATAGGTTTTAGCCCTTTGCTCCCCCAAGTCGGTCATTTGAACAAATGTAACGGTAGATTGGGCGTCGAAAAAACCTTTTAGCACCTGAGAAACCTTAACCTTATTTCTGAACGTATGAATTTCGCCGGGCCCCCCTGCACCTCCCTTGCTGAGGTACGTCATTTGACCAACAAAAATAGCGTCGGACTTCAACACAGCTTCTTTCATTGTAAAGATACTTCCAGCCAGCCTCTGGGAACCAGAGGCGCGCACAATTCCAGTGAACAGAGAGGCAGTAAGAGCAAACAGAAATATCGCTCTCGTGACCATGCCTCAATTTAACACCGCAAGCCCCCCTTCCAAGCTCAAACGTAGCGGAATCCTTCTCGCGCTTTTGAGCGGCCTGCGTAAGCTCGTCTCATGAACTGGCTTGGTTGGGCATTGCTCTCGGCTTTCTTTGCCGCGCTTACGGCCATTTTTGCCAAGGTCGGCGTCGAGGGGGTAAACTCAAATCTGGCCACGGCAATTCGCACCTCCGTCATCCTCGTCTTCACCTGGGGCATTGCTTACTTCACCAGTGGCAAATCCGACTGGTCGGCAATTGGCTCGCGCACCTGGTTTTTCCTGGTCGCTTCCGGGCTGGCAACGGGTCTTTCATGGCTTTGTTATTTTCGCGCTCTGCAACTGGGCGATGTCACGAAAGTTGCGCCCATCGATAAACTAAGCGTGGCTCTTGCCATCATCCTGGCGCTGGTCTTTCTCGGTGAGCGGCTCAAAACACAGGAAGCCATCGGCGCGTCCCTGATCGTTCTCGGCGCGCTCGTGATGGTAATCAAATAAATCTGCCTCAAGCACGTTGTCCATGAGAACGAGTCGAAAACTGTTGTGACGGTTCAACTCTTTCTTCATCCTTCTGCTCCCAAGGAAAAATCATGAGCCGATCTCGCGACATCAAATCATTCCTCATCGACCTGGCGGTCTATGGCGTACTGGTCGTTGCCTATTTCATTCTCGTGTTGCAATTTTTTGGCGGTTGGTTGACCGATCTTTTTCACAATCATCGCCTCGGCTATGCCATCGTTGCCATCATGCTGATGGTGACGCAGGCCGCAGGCCTGGAAGTGATCGCCCATTTTGTCCTTAAATTGGTTCGGCCGAAGAAACCCTAAAAAGAGCTTCGCCATGCATTTCCCGATTTCCGACGTCACCATCAATCCGATCTATTTGATCTGTCTCGGTTTCTTCGTCGGAATTCTCGGCGGTTTTTTTGGCGTGGGCGGAAGTTTTCTGGCGGGTCCCGCGCTTTTTGCTTTTGGGGTTCCGATGAATTTTGTGGTGGGAACCGATCTCATTCACATTGTAGGCAAGTCGATTGTCGCCGCGCGCAAGCATTGGACTCTTGGCAACATCGATCTTCGTCTCGCCCTCATCATGGTTGCGGGAACGATTGCAGGCATTCAGGTAGGCGTAAGTGGAATTGAAGCGCTGAAAAAAATAAATCGTGTCGATTGGGTCGTTGGACTCATCGCGATTGTGGTTTACACGAGCATCTCATTTTTTGTCGCCTGGGAAGGCTGGCGCACCTCGAAACTTCCGGCTCTCAAATCGAAGGGCAAAACCGAGGATCAATCGGCCGTCAGCAAGGACAAGATGGCCTTTCGTAAATTCACCCGGTGGATTCAGCGTATTCCTCTTCATCCCCGCGTCAGCCTTCCCCATTCCGGCATCAAATCCATTTCAGTCTGGGCCATTTTGGGAGTCTCGTTTATCGGGGGAGCCTTCAGCAGTTTTCTCGGCGGTGGCGCGGGATACATTCGGATGCCGTGCATGGTTTATCTTCTTGGCATCCCGACCCACATCGCGGTGGGCACGGATCTTTTTGAAATTGTCGTTTCGGCCAGCGTCGGTTCCTTCCAGCACGCCCTGCATGGGAACGTCGATATTCTCATCGCTCTCATCATGCAGACGGGGGCGGCTATTGGGGCGCAGATCGGTGCGACCTTGACTCAGTATTTCACCGGGCCTCGCATCCGTCTGGCCTTTGCTCCGCTTCCACTGTTGGGAGCGGGATTGATTATTTACGGCCTGATCACGGGACACCACACCCGGTGACGTGCGAGAAGCCTCTCTTAATTGTAGGCCTTTTCGATTTCCTTCCACTCATCGTCGGTGAGGCGAAGCGAGGAGGCTGCGGTATTTTCCTCCAGGTGAGCTATGGAGGAAGTGCCCGGAATAGGTATGATCGCCGGTGAGCGATGCAGGAGCCACGCGAGCGCCAGTTGGCCTACGGTAACGCCGTGACTTTGAGCGGCCTGATCGAGCTTTCCACCCGGCTTGGTCAATTCCCCGGATGCCATCGGAAACCAGGCGATAAAACCGAGGCCATGTTTTTCGCAATAATTCAGAACATCATCCGATTTGCGATCCCCGAAGTTGTAGCGATTTTGCACACTGACAATCGGCACGACTTTTTGGGCCTGCTCGATTTCCGCGACGGAGACCTCGGACAATCCGATATGACGAATTTTTCCGGCCTTCTGGAATTCCTTGAGAGCCCTCAGGGTATCTTCCACAGGAACTTTTTTATCGATCCGGTGAAGTTGGTAGAGGTCGAAGTGATCCACCCGCAGGCGGCGCAGGCTTAACTCGACGCATTGACGCAAATATTCGGGGCGGCCATCGGACTGGAACCATTGAGGCCCTCCGCGGATAAGCCCCCCTTTCGTCGAAACAATCATGTCCTTGGGGAAATGGGGCAGCGCTTCCCCGATAATCAGTTCGTTGATTTCAGGCCCGTAGCAATCGGCGGTATCGATGAAATTGATTCCCAATTTGCCCAAGTGCCGTAACAGGCGATTGGCGCTGGCCAAACCCTCCGGTGCACCCCAATCGCCGGTAAGGCGCATCGCGCCAAATCCCATTCGATGGATGGTCAGGTCACCCCCGAGGGTAATGGTGCCGCTGGCTGCCGCATCCGGCTTTAAAGTTTTTGTGCTCATAGGCAGGAAGTTAGAAGTTTCCTGAAATTTTTAAAGGGAGATTCTATGACTTTGTCACGACAGGCGGGTCGGCTTTTATTATCAGAGGGGAGACTGCATCCGGCAAAACACTTTCGTCCAGGTTCTGGTGATTGACCACTGAGCCATTGTCGAGCGGGTTCGTTTTCATGGCTTTGAGCCGCTTGAAGAAATCGATCGCATCGCGAACGCCATAAATGCTGAACCAGATGGTCGCAAATATCCCCACTAGAGCAGGAATGAGAAACCTTGAGATATACCAATATTCCGACCAGGTCGAAAGTGCCCAGGCATGTCCAGGAATAAGATTCCAAATCGTCCCAACGATGGCGAAGAGGGACAGGGTCATGGCCCAAACGAAAAGGCCAATGGCGACCCACTTGTCCGAGAGGGTGAAATTGTCGTTATAGCCGATGAGCTTGCCCCAGGTGACTTTCTTTTCCTTCGTTTTCATCACCACTTCGCCGACTTCCTTCGTGATATTGGCGTAAACCCCGCGATGCAACATCCGATCCATGTTAAAATCCTCCTTGCAGGTCAGGAGGGAGACAATCACATAGGTGGTGATGGCAATCAGCATGATGACGAAGGTGGCCTCGACGCTGTTAAAGGGAAGATGGTACTGCAGTTCCTTGGGAAGTGATTTATTATGAGCAGGAAGAATAACCACGTCGGTAATGACTTTTATCAGGGAGAGTGTCGAGCCGACGACCATGCCCGACCAGGCGGCGGCGGCGGTACCCTTTTTCCAGTAGAGTCCGCCGATGATGGCTACCCCGGCCCCGCCTACAAAAACGCTCGTGGTAATGGTCCAGAAAAACAGAATATATTGGTGCGGATCAAAAATGGCGCCCAAAAGAAAGGCGAAGAGGGCGATTCCCACCATGCTGCAGCGTAATAAGAAAATATGTTCCTTCGGCGTCAACGGCTTTTTGCGCCCCGGTAGAACCACATCTTGGACAAAAATACTGCTCCAGGAATGGATATGACTCGAATCCCCTCCAAAAACACCCAGCAGCATACAGGCGCATAAGGCACCCTTGAGGCCGACTGGCAGCATGTAGAGAACCGCGATGGGCACAGTCATCTGTTTTTGCGTATCGGGATCTCCAATTTGGGAAAGGGCATCCTTCGCATGACTGGAAAGTACGGCAAAATCGGGGTTATTGAGAAAGGTCATCGCGCAAACCCCCAGCAGCATCACCACGACGCCGCGGCCCCAACCCAGCCAGCGCGACCAGAGGCTCGACATGACCGATTCGTGGGCGGTAAGTGGTGCGGAACTGTAGGCGCTCTGGTTTTGCCACGCCATGGTTCCATAAGTGCCGATGAGCATGCTCATGATGACCATCCAGATATTAAAGTCCTTAAGATTCGAGGCATCCATCGGATTGATCATCGAAGTGCCTTTCCCGACGCCACCTATGGCAATCAGGGTGTGCTCAATTTGCGACCATTTGAACATGCAAAAAAGGCCGATGATCAGGCAGACATAAAAAATCTGCGAGACCAGGCCCTCAATGAAGTTGGTCATGATGATCGTAATGATTCCCCCACTCGAACTGATGATGACATTGATCAGCAGGAAAAGCCCCATGAGGGGGACGTAAGTCTGGACAGTCATCCCATTAAAATGCAAGACGGGAGGCAGACCGAAGAAATAGACCATCAAGTGAGCGTTCACGTTTGGCATGACGCAGAAATTGATTATGCCCGCAAAAACGCCCAGGAGCCCCGCAAAATTACGGAAGGGCTTGCTGTAGCGGATCTCGAAAAACTGGCCGAGCGTCATCGCCCGCGTTTCACGATAGCGATAGATCACAAAGCCCATGATCGCGATCACCAGCCCGATGGGGCCGTTAATTTCCCCCCACCACTGGTTGGTCAGTCCGCCATTGTAAATTGCTTCAAAAAGAGCGACGTAAATGACTGCTCCCGCGCCCATTTCGCTTTTTCCGAGAGCCAGTAGGTAGCGCCGCGCACAACGCCCTGCCGACAGGAAGTCGGACACGCTCGTCATGAACTGCTGCGTGTAAATGCCGAACCCTACGACAAGAAGTAGTGCCGCCGCGACAATGATCCAATCAAGCGTTTGCATGGAACGAATTCTTAAGAGCGAAGATCAGGGGGTGAAGTTCAAGAGGCATTTAACGAGGAGCATCTTGAATCAAGCGTGGAACGTCATGGTTTATCAACAGTTAATGCGATCTTTGCGGCCTTGAATAGCAATTTTTCTCTTATGATATTAATTTAATTTCACCAGTCCCCAGTCACTGGTGTGGCTACCTTCCCGGGAGTATTTGCTTCGTGGCCAATAGACCTCCCGGTCGCTTCCATTTCCGCAGACGTCCAGGTTCAAATTCAGCTTGAGAATGTCTCCAGTCGCAGGAGCGTAATGATCGAGGACAGAAGCCGGAAGAAGAAATTCCATCACATAGCCGTCGTCCGTGCGCCGCGCCGCGCTTTTAATTCCGGGCAAATCGTAATGAGTCGTATTAAGCAGATTTTTGGCAATCCATTGGCCGGCATAAACCCGGTTATTCTTAAAATCGGGCACCAGCCAGAAGTGTTGATCGTTTTCGCTGGGATTGGGGGAGGGGGTATCGCTTGTGGAGGGAAAAAATAATTCCAGTGCGTCGCCGTACCAGAATTTTTTTGCGTAACTGTCCCGACCCTTGGAATCGTGAACTTCCATCGCACCGTAAAGTCCCTCGGGTGCCCACGCCAGCCATAGCTTTGCGTTCGGTTTGTCGGAAGTTGAACCGAGCAGCCATTCGGGAAACTCATCTTCCTTGGGCCAGTCGGTCAAGTTCCCGTCCAGAATGATTCCCTTCGCCTTGTTCAAATGATAATGGCTGGGAATAAGCAGTGTCTTTTCCGGCACTCCTTTTTTGGGTTGGAACGTGATCCATGCGGGTTCCCCTCCATTCCAATCAGTGTTCCAGGTCAATTCCACCGGGATAACCTCTCTTTTGCCCGGCTGGATTTCCTTGACTGGAATCGGTGCCGGAACCGCCCAGCCTTTTGGTGCCTTGACGACAAGCTGTCCGCTTTGCGGGACATCGGAACGATTAGTCACGGTGACCGGAACGGACGTCTTGCCCGGCTCGCCGCTGATGGAGGCGACGCGCAGCTCTAGGGGGCGATGGACGATAACATTTGCCGGAATCACCTTGATCGTTTCCGTGCCTTCCATGCAGGTCAGAGCGATCTTGTGAATGCCATCGCTTTCATCCGGATTAATCGTACAGGGAAAATGAATCTCTCGTTGTTCCCCTGGCGCTACCGAAGCCGTGACTTCGGACGTGGTTGCGATCCAATCGGATGGAAGCGAAAGTTTGACGGTGGCTGTGATTGTCTCTGCGCGATTGTTCCTGATGACAAGAACCGACTCGACTTGGGTGCCCACGCTGGCATCGGTTCGATACGGCGTAGCAAGATCGTAGGTGGTCTGGCGATAGAATAGGTCGCTCTTGTCGAGGCCGATCGCGTAAACCGGCGTGATTTTCAGGTCGGCTGAAAGCCCCGCCATATCGTTACCCAGATAATCCTTAAGCTGCTTTGCGTGGAAAGTCACTTTGGCTCCTGTGCCCGTGATCGTCCATAATCCGGCGACTAGCTGCCCTTCGCTCTCAAAAACATAACCGGCCGTATCCGGCCCGGCGTTGATCGTACCCACATAGACCGGTTGCCGCAAAAGGGAGGTCAGCCCCGCCATCGCCGCCAGCGACAATTTCGGTTGCTGATCGCAGGTGTAGAGTCCGCAACCGTCGAAAATGTATTCATCGCTATCGATATCAAAAGCATCAAACCAAAACGCCTTGTCCGTTCCGGAGGCAAGGGCGAGAAGAAATCCGCGTTGCAGATAAGCCGCCTGTTCTTCCATTGATACCTGGGGACCGGTCCTCGTGTCCCAGCCAAACTCGGTGAGCCACGACTGGCGGTTTTTTCCGTCTATTTGGGCGCTCTTTTTCATCGCTCGCAGCATGTCGAAAATAGTTCCGGGAACAAAATCCGAGCGGCCCCCATTATTGTAATTATAAAAACTCGTTTCCGGTGGATCGGGCCCTGGATAATGATGCGAGTTAATAACGCCGATGTTATCGAAATCGCCAGTTTTGATGAACGAATCGACCATCTTCGACCAGATGTCCTGGCGGCCATTTTCCACTGCGATCAGTTTGCCGTCGCCCAGGGTTGAAAGCAGTTCTCCGAATTTTTTGTGATAGAGAAGGTAATTTTGCCATGCGATCGAATGCTCCGTCCAAGCACGGTGAAGATCGTACTCATTGTCCAATTCCCAATATTTGATGGTGGGAAATGCCGTGACGATGTCCCTGATCTTGCTCACCCATTCGTCAGTCGGCCCGAGTCGCGCCACCTTGCTGTCCTTGATTTCGGCAGGATGAATCGCAAGCAAATTGGGCATAACGATCAGTCCATGTTTTTCGTAATCCTGGACAATCGCTGAATAATCAGGCCAGCCCGCATAACGAGGATCAGCCCCTCTCGACTCTGCCATTTGATCGAGATTGAACGCCGTGTCGCGGTACCAATAGATACCCGCCTTTTTAAAAGCGTCGAAAAAACGAGTGCCCAGGCTGTTGATATTGATGCCGTAGGGCGACGCCAATTTCTGCTCCTCACTTAATTCCTTTTGCTTGGGGACGTAGGCAAAGGACATGTCCCGCTGGAGTTTCGTTCCGTTGGAAAAAGTCAGTGTGCCAATAAGATGATAGAGGCCGTAACGCGAAACGGGAATGTCATGCTGGAGAGTGGCTGTGCTCTCCGTATGAAATTGCTCGGTCCAAGTGGTCGTCTGGTTTCCATCCTGATCCGTAACGGTGAAAGTGCCGGTGCCAGTTAATAAACCGGGCTTCGAATTCTTGATCCCGATCTTCACCTGCGGCGATGCATCGGAGAACACATTACCTTCTTCTCCGGTCAGGAATGTCATCGTTACGGATGAAGTATCCGCCGTCAAAACAACCTTAGGCATGAATGAAATGCCCGCGAGGATAAGAAAGAGAAGAAAAAGAATGAACCAGTAAAGGCGATAGTTCATCGGGAGCGGGCAGGTGAAGCTGAAAGGCGGGGGGTTAATCGGACTCGGCTTGTTTTTGAAGACAAATCCTAATTGAGCTTGAGCAATCCCCAGTCTTGAGGAGGTGACTTGGAAGCTTTGTTGCGTGGCCAATAGACTTCCCGGTTGCCGCTATTTCCCATCACTGTCAGGTTGGCATTCAGCTTGAGGGTGCTGCCTAAGGCAAAGGTTATATTTGGAAACATGGAGGCAGGAAGAAGAAATTCCATCACGTAGCCATCGCTGGTTTGACGCGCCGCACTCTTGATTGGCATATCGTAATGACTTGCATCCTTCCCGTTCGCGTTGATCCATTGGCCGACATAGACCCTGTTATCCTTGAACTGCGGTACGAGCCAGAAGTGAGGGGCTGCCTTTTGATCGGGAGAATCGCTGCTGGAAGAGGAGAGGAATAATTCCAGGAGATCATCGTACCAGAAAAGCTTCGGGTCGGCGCCTCTGCCCTTGGAATCATGCACCTCCACCGCGCCATAAAGTCCTTCGGGTGACCACGCGAGCCAAAGCTTGGTATTCGCTGATCCCGCCGTTGAGCCGAGCATCCATTCAGGCCACTGGTCTTCCTTCGGCCAGTCGTCGAGGGTGCCGTCGAGCGTTATTCCCTTGGCTTGGTTTAAATGATACTCGTCCGGGATAATGGAGGCTTCCTCGGCCATTTTGCTTTTATCCGGCTGGAACGAAACGGAGGCTGTCTCGCCTTCCTTCCAGTCGGCGTTCCAAGTCACGTCCACCTTCGTCTCCTGCTTTCCTGATGCTGGAACTGTTACCGATGACGGTGCGGGAGCCTGCCAGCCCTGGGGCACTTTGACGGTGAGAGTGCCATTTTGCGGGTTGGTCGTGTGGTTGATAAGCGTGACCGGAACGGAAGTCGGGCCGGGTGCTCCGCTAAGGGAAGCGACGTGAATTTCGACGGGACGACGCACGGCCACGGTTGTCGTGACATCCTTGACTGTTTCGTTGTCTTCCTGGCAGCTCATCACGATATTCTGCGGCCCGGCTTTTTCATCCGAGTTGATCGTGTAGGGAAAGTGAACTTTTTCCTCTTTCCCCGGTGCCACCGAAACCGTGATTTCGGGTTTATCTGCCGTCCAGCCTGTAGGCAGCACAAGCTTTACTGTGGTTTTTATTGGCTGTTCACGATTATTCTTAACGACAAGAACAGGCTCGATCCGGTCTCCGGCCGTGCCATTGACCCGGTGTGGAGTATCGAGATCATAGGCCGTCTGGCGGTAGTAAAGATCGCTCTTATCGAGGTCTATCGCGTAAACCGGAGCCATTTTCAGGTCGGCGGAAAGCCCGTCCATGTTATTGCCCAGATAATCCTTAAGCTGCTTCGCGTGAAAGGTCACATGAGGACCGGTGCCTTTGATGGCCCATAATCCCGCGACAAGCTTCCCCTCATTCTCGAAAACATAACCGGCTGTGTTGGGTCCGGCATTGATGCTGCCGACGTAAACCGGCGCGGGCAGGATGGAAGTCATCCCCGCCATCGCGGACAGTGACAGCTTGGGTTCGGGGCCTTTTGCCGGGCTGAATGGGGTGAAGAGTCCACAGCCGGCGAAATAGCCGGGGAACGGCACCTTGGGATTATAAATGTCAAAGTTGTAGAACCAGAAACCCTTGTCGGTGCCAGAGGCAATAAGGAGAAGATAGGCGCGTTGAAGATAGAACGCCTGCTCCTCCATCGACACCATCGGCCCCGCCACGGTATCCCACCCGAATTCGCTGAGCCACGACTGCCGTTTTTTCCCGTCCGACTGGGATACGGCTTTCATCTCTCGTAAAGTATCGAAGAAATTCCCGCCCGCATTTTCATCGGCATGATCGCCGGTATTGTAATTATAAAAATTCACTTCAGGCGGATCGGCACCCGTGTAGTGGTGGGAGTTGATCACGCCGATATTGTCGAAATCGCCGCTGGCGATGTAACCCTTGACCGGGCCGAGATTAATTTCCGAGCGGCCATTCTCGACGGCCACCCTGCCATCTCCCAGGGCATTAATCACCTCGCCGAATTTTTTGTGATAAAGCTCATAATTTTGCACGACCTCCGGCGTATTCCCCATGCCCTTGCCTTCGTTAATTTCAAATTCATTGTCGATTTCCCAGTATTTTACCGAGGGGACGCCCTCAACCAGGTCATGAACCTTGGCTGCCCATTCATCCGACGGACCGGGGTGGCCATTTGCGGGACGATGCAGGGCCAGTAAGTTGGGCACGAGTACCAGCCCATTGTTGGTGTAAGCTTGGAAAAGATCCGCAAAGGTGCGGGATTGCCACTGACGTTTCTCGTTATAATGATGGTCAGCACCCTTGTGCGCATCCATGTCATTGAGATTGAAGGCATAACTGCGGTACCAATAGATACCCGCCTTTTTAAAGGCCGGGAGCCAGGCGGGGTCATCCGCGCTGTGAAAATTTATTCCATAGGGCGAAGCCATTTTCTCTTCCGCGGTTAATTCCTTCTGCGCGGGAACCTTGGCCAGGCTCACCGTGCCATTCAGCTTTGTTCCGTCGGAAAAAGTCAGCGCGCCAGCCAGGGTATAGAGACCATAACGCGGAGCGGGGATATCGTGTTGAAGAGTGACCGTGCCCGCGACGTTAAGCTGTTCCGTCCATGTCGTTGCCTGGGTTCCATCCTGGTCCGTAACCGTAAACGTACCGGTGCCCGTCAACGCGCCGGGCTTCGAGTTCTTGATCGCAATCGTCACCTTCGGCGCTGTATCCGAGAACACATTGCATTGCTCCGGGGTGGAGAATGTCATCGTGACGGGCGCGGTATCGGCGGCCAAGGCCATCGTGGACGCGAAGGAAATACCCGCGAAAATGAGAAAAGGAAAAACGAATAAACGAGGGCGATGTTTCATGAGAAGGGATGCCAGCATGGGGCTAAAAAGGTGATGGTATTGAACGAGCTTGTCCATATTAACCTTCACCAACGCCAAAAGTTGTAAAAGAGAGAGGTAGCCGTCGAACCTTCCGTTGGTAGCCGCCGATGTCCCTATCGGCGGGGCTCCCCTCCGAGGTAGCCGTCGACCGCCGGGCGACGGTTCGGAATATTCCCGGCTCGGAGATCGCGGGCTACCCAAAGGCCGAAGCAAGCTTCGAGGAATTACACCCAGGAGATTAAATCGAAAATAATCTAAGGCCGCAGGATCACTGAACGCCCAGTGGCTGGAGGCAGGAAAAAAGTGAAAAAATTAGGAGGAAGCATGGAGCTGTGTCCTTGATACTCATTTCGGGAGACGAGGCTGAAATAAGACTGGATGGGAGGATAGCTGGAGCCGTTGATCGTTTGAAAGTCGGTAGAACCGTTAGGCGTGTAATAGAAAGAGATCCAATCATAGGTTGCCCCCTGCAAAGTGGTATCGCCTGTGCCCTTGCGGGTGAAATAGGTATCGCCACTCAGGTCGTTTAAAAGGGACGTGGTGCCGCTGCTGCTTGCGCTTGATGAGGAAACCAAAACCGTGGAGGGGGACAAATAGAGGATGGGAGCCATCGCGGTCATGACGCCCGTGGCGATCACGCCCGTAGTGGGTTGAGTATAGTCGCTGGCGAGACCACTGGCGTAGTAATAGGGAGAATCGGCGACGAACAGTCCGAGGGCCGAATAGACCGGCACCCCGTTAATCGAGTCACCCGTCTTGGTATAAAAACGGACTTGAACATATTTGTTGTGAGCGAGCGCCATCTGGCGCCCTTGGTCGAGGTACCCCTTGACTTGCAGGCTGACAGAGGCGAGATCGAGCGAGCGGTTGCTGGGCATGAGCGCCGCCCCGGCAATGGCCAGAACGAGAACCATGACGGCGATGACGGCCAGGAGCTCGATGAGCGTGAAGCCGGACGATGCTTTTTTAGGGTCGATTAATTGGTTGTCCATTGGGAGTTATTCAGGGCGAGATCAGTGCGAAAAATACGATAATTGATCTTCATGGCGGTCAGGCCAGCCTCGACTTTGGCGATGTCGTTGTCGAGGTCAGATGGAGGAGTGGGCCCTTGGTTATTATATTGCAGAAAGACTGAGGCTAAATCAAAATTTCCCGGTAATTGACTGCTATCGGAGAAAGGCGGATTGGCCCCATTAGCGCCTCCATACATGGTGGCAAGACGGAGGGCGGAGGCTTCGTCAATGGTGACCATGACCAGTTCCATCAACGGAGGAAGCTGGTTGCGCCAGCGGGCATCGCCGCTCGGTATGGCCCAAGCCCGGCTGTCGTAGGTGTAATTTGTGGATAGAAGCGCCGAAGGTTTGGGGTTTGCGGCGCTTTGCACCGTTTCAGAAGGGGGCAGTTTGGGCAGCAGCGCCATGGTAATAATGTTTTCGGCGAGGGGATGTTCGACCGTGTTATTAGGCAGCCCCAGGGCACCCAGCCACGTCAGGTTATAGGCATACGTGGGAACGGGGTTGGCCGTAGTTCCTGGCGGGGAGGTGCTGCCATAAATCCTATTGAGTTCGCCCGGCTGGATGACCTCCATCAGCCGGTAGCGATAGCGGGGCGGAACCGCGATCGTGTTGGCGTCGGGCGTGAAGTTGGTGCTGGGGCCAAAGGAGATGTAGTAGCCCATCACATTCAGCATCGTTCCCAGCGGGCGATCTATCGGTGCGTTGACAAAGCCCGCTGGCGCTTGAAAAAATACGGCCTGTCCAGAGGGGGTGGAGGGTGAAATATCTATGGAAGCCTGTTGAAAGATGGTACTGGCCTGTCCGGTGATGAAATGGAGTTCCGAGGCGCGCAGGTACTGGGTTGGAACGAGATTGCGGAGGGGGCCCCCTGCAGCATAAGAGGGATTGAGCAGCGGAACCGTTGTGCCGCTGGAGTTGGCATAGCCCAGATAGGTATTCAGCGTGGCCTGGGAAAGATTGAGCTTGAGCGCTTCAAATCCCGCCCTTGCGCTGGCAAAAGAGTTGGCCTGATTGGTGGTATTTCTCCACGTGGCCGAGACGGTGGAAAAAGTTTGTGTGAGAATGACCATGATGAGGGCCAAAACCGCCAGGGACGCCAGCATCTCGATCAAGGTAAACCCCGCCTGCCAAGCCCGCTTGAAAGAGAGACTTGATCGGTTGCTGGATTTAATTTGAATGCGTTTCATAGTTAGTAATTCGCGAGAAACAGTGTTTTTTCGGCAAGAGGAGTCGGCGTTCCGTTGGCAGACTGCGCCTGATAAGCCTGAAAGTTGTAAATATCGATGGTCACGGCAACCAAGGCCGGGGTGCCGCTAAAAATGGTTGAACTTACCGTGGTGGAGGGCGTGCCATACTTGACATAATAGACGGCTTGGCTCTGTGCAGATGTCGAGGTCACATCCTTCCCTTCGTCATTGAAATAACGAGGGGTAGGAGGAGTAGCGAGAACCTGTGCGGGCGGGGTTTGCTGTAACTCGGCAAAAACCTGTGACATGACATTGGCTTGGATCGACAGATTCATCGAATGACGATAATTTTGCAGCGCCACCGGCATAACCCCGAAGAGAGACGTAAAGGCGACACCGATCACTGCCATGGCCAGCACCACTTCCACCAAATTAAAACCATCGCGACGAATGTTTCTTTTAAAAAATGCGTTGCGGCGGAAGCTCGACGAGCGATGCTTAAAGACAGACATTGGAGAAGAGGATGGAGTTGTCATTACTTTGTCATTGTTTGGGTGACAAGGCCAACGTAGTCTGTTCTAGGGTAATTGCAATCAATTAAACTTAAAAAATTCAAAAAGCTTCCGGCTTAAAAATTGTGTTGTTGACATTCTGCCCTATATGAACGAACATCATGTTGTGGTTATACAAATCCATTTACCTTGCCTCTACAGTGTATTAACTATGTATTCACCATGTAACCGGAATTGAGCTGTTTGAGAAAACTTCAAGTAACTATTCTTAATCTTTCAAAATAGACTTCCATGAAACCTGCGATCCCAAATCCCGAGAATAAATCGACCATGAACTCAACCATTTCTTCATTTCGCAGGGCTCGAGCTTTCGGGAATCGCCGGGGCATAGCGCTCCTTCTGGTGTTGACAATGTTATTACTTCTCTCGTTGATGATCGTGGGTCTTCTCATCTCCGCGCAGCAGGAGGTGGCCACCGCGAAGTCCTATTCCGACAGCAGTGATGTGCGTTCGCTGTCTGATTTGACCGCTAATTTTGTCATTTCACAAATCGCCCAGGCCACGAACCAGACTCCGAATATCCCCGCTAATAATGATAACGCCTGGATTTCCCAGCCAGGGCTGTTGCGGACGTTTTCCCCTTCCGGGCAGGTGGCGGCTTACAAACTCTACTCCTCCTACAATATGATCGAGTCGAGTTCTTACGATCCTGGTAGTGCGGCGACAGTTGCCGCGGAAGTGCCGCCTGACTGGTGGAGTCAGGCCGCACATCCGAATGAATTCGTCGATCTGAACCAACCCATCACGCTTCCTCTAAAGGCTAAGGATAATACTACCCTTATAGGCGATAATAAGGTTTATCCGATTGTCGATCCAAATGCGGTCCCGACCAATTCTTACCCAGCCGACGTCGATGGCGTGGAGGGTTTCAGTTATGACGCTTCTACCCTTACGGCACCTCCAGGTACCGCGACCACGCCTCCCCCCAATCCTCTGCCGATGCCTGTGCGTTGGATTTACCTGACGCCTGACGGACAATTCCTTCCCGCCACCGACCCGAATTATAAAAAAGCCACAGCCCGCATTGCGTTCTGGGCGGATGATGAATCGACCAAGGTCAATCTCAACACCGCTGCCGGCGGCGTACCTTTCGACGCACCTGTCTTCAATACCCGGGAAGATCATATGCTTGCCCGCACCCAGCCTGTTGCCCAGGAATACAATCGTATTGCGGGCGAACCTGCCACGACAAGCCTGGCCCCGCTATTTCCGCAATTGCGAGCCGCCCCATATAGCACCGATCCCCAGTTGCTCTCCCGGGCTGCTGCGATGCTTACTCCCCGGATCGCGCCGGCGGGTACAATCAATCCAAGTGCTGCTCCAGCCCCTGGCCAAACGCTGGGATCGGATGGAGGCGCTCTTTACGCGTGGGTGGGATACAATAGGCCACCGACCGTTGGGGTAGGCGATGCCGTTATTTTGGATACGGATCGGCTTTTTGCCAGTGTGGACGAAGTCCAGTATGACTCGGCTTTTCCCACCAGCGGAGCAATTCGCACGCAAAACTCCATTCTCACGACTAATTTCAATCCGCCCAATAACCTGACCGTCCAGAAGCAGGTCGAGCAGCTTTCCTTTTTTGCCACGGTTAATAGCAACGCGCCGGAACTCAATCTCTTCAACCGCCCCCGTATCTCTCTCTGGCCATTCAATACCGAGATGGTTTCGGGCGCGCCGCCTGCCACCATCATTCCTGCCAACGGAACATCGGATCCCCACAATGAGATGATTCCGGAAGACCAGTTGATCCGCATGGCTACCGAATACGGTGGTTCCGCAACATCAGCCAGCGATTATTCCTCTCATAACCGTAAACGCTTCTATTTCGAGCGCAACAGCGCCTGGGATCCCCAAGCCGATTGGACGGGAACGATTCAGGGCGGCTCCAAGTTGGTTAATTCTACCGATGCGTCTCACGCTGGTGAGGAAAATCGGGCACTCTTCACGTATCTCCAGGCCATGACCAACAAAGCTATTCCAGCCAGCACCAAATCCGCCCCATCACGTATCAACGGAAGTTCGCTTCAGGCTAAATTTGGCCAAAATCGTGATCAGATCCTGACTGAAATGTGGGACTACATCCGCAGCAATGTTGATAACGCAAACCAAGCCTATCAACCGGTCGGTTACAACCCTTATAGCTTTCCGCAGAATACGAGCAATCCGGCATTGGCGGTGCAGGGAACAAGCAACGCCGCATACAATGATGTAGCTCCTTTGCAGGTTGTGCAGGGTGGCCAGATTACCCAGGGCTTTGGACATTATCCCGTCCCGGTTGAGTTTATTTTACAATTTTATAATGCTGGCGAATATCCTGACCCCACAGATGCCACTAAATTCGTGCGCAGGGTTCGCCTGGTGTTCTTGATGCATTTTATGAATCCGGTAACCAATACCCCGGCAAATTCAAACTGCAATCGCTTTCAAGTGCAGGTCACCGGTTCGACTTTTAAGATGCAAGTGAACGGTAGTGGTCATGGTATTGCTGCTGCCACGGGAATCCGGGCCATGGGGGCTGGGGGATGGCTTGCTGCTGGAACTGATGTTCCACTGAATTTTCCTTCCCAGGCTGGTGGTGCTCACCGCACGATAGATTGGGTGGATAGTCTGAATGTTGGCGCCGGGAATGGAATGGAACACGGTTACGGCGGAAGCTTGGGCATTAGTTATCCCTATCGTACGTCAGCCAGTCCTGCTGAAAAACAATCCGATGAAAATGGTGTGGGTGGCATTGGTAAATTATTGAGCAATCTACTTAATCATGGTGATTTTTTTGGGTCTGACGTGGCTAGCCTCAGCCGATTTACAAACGCCGCGACTCGTGACGATATTTATTATCCTTTTGTCGGGGATGTCATGGAATTCCAAATACCCTTTCCAATCGATCCTATTACAAAACTGCCAGATAAAACCCTGCCGTTCAAGTTGCGCTCCAACGACTATTTCAACAATGTCACTTTTACGGGCGATACGGATATGACCATCACGGTTTATCCGGGTCTCCTCGATTCTTCTGAAAACAGCCCGGACGTTTCAAAGTACAGCGCCTGTCAAACTCCCACGGGCAATAACTATATTTATCAAATAAAGAACCTTACTATTGCCAACTGTTTGTCACTACCGCTGCCTCGTCCAAACGGAAGTGCGGAAACAGCAGCAGCCCCGGCTCCAGGCTTCGAAGATTATAACAATCGTACCCCCGGAGATTCCGAGAACGAGATGCAGGCCAACGATGTGTACCGCTCCTATGTTTTGGATGGAGATCCGAGCAATGGAAAGTCAGCAGGAGACGTCCGGTTGTTGACATTGGTTCGGGATATTCCCGCTTCATGGTATGTGAAGCACACGGCCTATGACGATTGGACAAACTATTACGCCACTTACCTCATGCCTTATAGTATAAGGAACATAGCTCCAGTTGCAGCGGCATCGGGCGAAACAACCGCATTTTCCTATCCCAATCTCGGGCTGTCTGAATCGTTTTCCAAGACTGGTAGTGCGGCGATTGCGCAGGCTAATTCAGAAAGATTGCTGAATGTCCAATTTTCGGCAAATGGACAGTTCCGAACGGCTTCTCCCATCACGCTGACCACGGCCCGAATTGGTTCCTCTAGCGGGGATTTTTCCTTTGGCCCCCCCAATACAGACATGGGCGCACTCGTCGTCGGCGCCGATATAGGCCCTTATTCCCAAGGGTTGGCCTCCGGTTGGAACAAAGGGGGGGCCAGTGGGGGTATTTTGGACAACAATTATAGTTCTACTGAGTCCGCTGGCGATCCCTATTATGCGGCATGCACGAGCCGAGCCGTCAATTTTAACACGGCCAATTCGTTTTCACAAAATGTTAACGGAACCCTCTTTTCTGCCCTTAGACAGATAGCTTCCCCCGTGCAGTTTGGCACCCTGCCTGCCCGACCACTGGGTAGCGCCAGCCCTTGGGAAACCCTTCTGTTCAATCCCAACCCGGCGGGAGGCGCAGGGACTCATCGTGGTTGGATCCAGTTGCCTCGTGACCATTTCCTGCTCGATCTTTTCTACATGCCAGTGGTCGAGCCTTATGCCATCACACAAGATTTTGCGACGGCGGGTAAGCTCAATCTTAATTATCAGATTGCTCCCTTCACCTACATCAAGCGCCAGACGGGCATGTATGCTCTTCTTGATACGATGACCCAGCGCTGGGCTCCAGGAGAACGTCCCAATTATAACGTGATAAAAAATAAAGGTTCCGTCATTATTGGGGTTCCAGATACAGATGCGGGTGCTGTTGGCTCAGGCGGTGCCAGCCCCGTTCGTGCACCCCTTGCTACTGCACTGGGAGGACCCAATAATGCTTTTAACAAAGCTGATAGCAGCAAGCAATACCGCTACTTTGTCGATATCCCCCAGACGCTTACGCAGTTCGATGCGCGATTTGCGATTAATGACCCGTTTGTTTCCCCTTCGGAAATTTGTGAAATGCCTCTTGTGGTGCCGGGACAAACTGCCGCTGGTATGACTGCTTGGTGGAGTACGCGCAATCTCGTCGGCACTGACAAGCGCAATGCTCCCTACAACAGTCTCTATCCGCGGGTGACCACCCGTTCCAATACGTTCAAGGTGCATTTCTGGGTACAGACGCTGAATCCCAAGGGGTTGGCCCAGGCAAACACACCGGCCAACGCGGCACCGATCGTTACTGGCGAATATCGCGGTTCCGAGATTGTAGAACGTTACCTCGATCCCAATGTGACATCCTATGGAGCATCGTCACTGCCAGCAAGCGTAGGGGAAGTGGATACCGATTATCCGTTCATGAATACTCTCTACAAGTATCGCAAGGTGCAGCTCCGGCAGTTTGCGCCCTAAGCAGGGCCGGTGGTTTCTTCTCGTTCCCAAGTTCAACTTGGGAACGAGGGTGAGGTGGGGGCGAGCTTAACCCTTCCGTCATCCTGAGCGAAGTCGAAGGATCAGCTTCCTGAAGACATACGCTTTATTCTGGACGTGTACGCTTACTGGGGGCTGATCCTTCGACAAGCTCAGGATGACGGCTGTCTAGGGTATAGGATTTTGCCGAGGCCAGCTTCCGGCTATTCAAAATCTTCGACGCGGAGATGCACTGGCGGCGCTTTGACCGCGTTGATCCTGGCAATTTCACGAACGGCGCTCTGGAATTGTGATTCCGGTGCATCGTGAAGCATGAGAACCAGTGAAGTCGTTTCGCCCGCCTGGGCTTCCGGCTGAATCACGGAGGAAATTCCGATCTGGTGCGTCGCCAGCACACGGGCGACATCGGCTAGGACGCCGGGGCGATCGACCACGAGCAGCCGCAGGTAGTAGCGGGAGATAATCTCATCCATCGTTTTGAGACGGGAATGAAGCGCCTCGTGACCGACGTTGCGCGCTTTTTGTTCCTGTGGAAAATGGCTGGCGATCTGCGCGAGGTCACTCAAGACCGCGCTGGCTGTCGGATCGCCGCCCGCGCCTCGTCCGTAATAGAGCGTATCGCCCACCACGTCTCCACGCACCAGCACGGCATTAAAAACGCCGCT